>ERZ842401.511-NODE-511-length-57080-cov-6.913845_pt1 | contig 57080 bp, 68 predicted proteins | sample MGYA00521270_ERZ842401 | MGnify/ENA primary metagenome ERZ842401 (study PRJEB31892, sample SAMEA3878208) | bioreactor metagenome | biome: Moose rumen | place: Sweden | collected 2011-10 | study: EMG produced TPA metagenomics assembly of the PRJEB12797 data set...
TTAGCCTCAAAATTATTACCGCAGACAGGACAAATGTGAGTAACCATAGTTATTTCGTATAAACAAGAAATTCGGGTTCCGGCGTGTGAGCTAATAAAGTAACATTCATTGACTTTCATCTCCTTTTATTTGTTCTGCAAGCAATTTTTCTAGCCAAACCTCCTCAACCAACTCCTTAAGTTCTCTCTTTATATTTTCTCTCATTTCAGCTTCCCTCTTTTGGACAGCTTCCTTCGTTTTTTCAAAGCCGCTGTCGACCTTCTTCTCAAATTTTTCCAAGTGCTCACGGACTTCTGTGTATTCGCTGATACGCCCGTCCATAAAACCTTTAGTATAAGCCGCTAAAACCATTTTCTTTGCATTGTTTCCTTTAATGACAAACGTAATCATCACCCCCGAGCGAGCCGGTGTATAATGCCCACCGGCAAGGCAGTCAATGTTACTTCTTAAGAGCTTTCCGTTCTTTGATAGCCGTTACTTTTTCCTCCTACTTAATTTCTTTATAGGCTTGGCATCGTAAATGTTACCGACAACCTTCATCTCAAATTCTATGACATTGGCGTCAGTGAGTGGTGGAGCCTCTAAGGATTTGAAATTGAGACCGAGAAAATCGGGACCATTGATAAACTCAACCGTAAAGGTACCGCAGTCTTTGATGTCAATGTTATCACCCTCAAAGATAGGTTGATTATTAATGTCGTAAATGCCGCTAAATTCGCAAACAGTATCGCAGTCAACCTCGATGTAGTCGTTAATGATGTCAAGGATTCTGGCTTTAGGTTTCACAATGTAGTGAGAAGCATAACCGAGATATTTATTAAACTCGCCGACAATCAAACTACCTTGTACCCAGAAGGCTTTTTCGCCTCTAGTTTTGGCTTTATACAAATGTTTTCTTACCATTATTTAATTCACCCTTCGAGTAAATCAAGATTATCATGAGCGTTACCGATGACAACAAGACCGCCAATTTCCAACGCCCACCATAACTCTACAAATCCACTATCAGAATAATTGAGAATCCACTTTCCATTACGCCTACCAACTCTACCGCGCTTGTACTTGCACATGACATCTGTTCGTTGGTTTTCCAAAATGTCATCTTCCCAAATGCTTTTGCCATTAGTGTCGAACATTTCGGCAAATTCGCCGACAGTCTCAGGAATAATTGTCTCAACCGGCAGATCGTGAGGATAGGTAGCAAAGAGTTTATCGGGAGTAGAAGAGTGATACGCGCCATAAATCCATTCTTTAGAGCTTGCTTCCTGTGCCCTAAACTTAACCTTTCTCATTGCTAACGCTTCTCCTTTCTTACAGGCAGCATATAAGAAGTAGTAGGTGTGCTGCCTGTATTTTGAGTTAGTTATCTTCAGTTTGCTTTGACGTAGAATACGTCGGTCTCAGGCTCTGCTTCCATATTTTGAAGAACTTCTCCGTCATCACTTACCACAAGCCCATCACTCACAACATTAAGGATTTTCTTCAAGCCGACCCAGTCGACGTATTCTTTAGTAATAACGTACTCGTTGAGATTATGAGCCTTAACGAGCTCAAGAAGCTGTTCAGATTTGCCGTCGATCTTTTCACCACCGATGGTAAACTTTGCAGGGGACTTTTTAAAACCAGCAGTACCCGATGGCAGCTTAATTGACTTCTTACTTTTGCCTTCCAGCTGCTTTTGAATGATTGGCTGGAGCATTGCAGTATTTTCATCGATAATTCGTTGAGGTTCAGCAATGCTCTCTGCAAGCCATTTGTCAATCTTAGCGGCGAAGGCTTCTTTCTTAAGTTTTGCAAGTTCTTCAGCTATTTTGATGTCTTGTTGCGCTTGAGTTATGATTTCCACCAACTCATCAGCAAAGACCAATTTCTGCGCAGTGTCTTGCATATCTCTCTCTCCTCTCTTTGATGCGCTCCTGCACTTTTGCGTTTAGGGACGCAAAAGGTGAATCGCCACGATAGGGTTTGCCATAATTGTCGCCGCCGTCAATCAATTTACCGTCGATGCCTTTGCATAGGTTCCTTTTAGCTGTTTCGTTTGGTTGCAAATTGTAATGCCGCAAAACTTTCTGTGCTTCTCTTTCATCAGCGGCGCGGTCGAATTGCAACTTGATTGAATGGTAATGCTTTTCATCAATCGGCAGGATTATTTCTTTCATCGAAGTGTCATAACCAATGTCTACGGAATCAACGTACGGCAGCAAGCCAACTTTCAGCAAATAAGAGCTTGCGCATACGTGAGACACGAAATTGTGGCAACGATTGAAATACTCAGGCTCCAAAGTACTTTTTAACGCTTCTTCCATTTTCTTCTCCCTCATAACTCATCTGTAACGCTTACCTCAACGCGAGGGTTGATCTTATCTTTGAACTTGTAAACCTCAGCTTGCACCACCTGCCCATCGTCTTTAAAGGCAATACCATTGAGCGCATCGAGAATACTTTTGAGGTGGTTGTCAATGTCCCCAGACTGTTTAGAGTCAGCTTTAACAGGGTGAAAGACTTTAACGACGACGGATACAGGTTTATCAGTGCAAGTGCTATTTCTCATTGCAGAGCGAGCAATCAAGGCGACAGTACTTCTGTATTCACGGTAAATTGTAGGATTATGAGGTCTGCCGCCGTGAGTAACTCGCTTGTAAGAGATAGGCTTGCCGGGTACTGTAAAATTAATTGTCACTGCTAAAATCATCAGCGTCGTCAAAGTTGTCAAGGATATTGCCATATACTACCCAATGTCGAGCTTCGTCTTCTGTTAGTGCAACGAAGCGGACGGTGCGGATGTGATCAACCTCATAATCAGCGTGAATATCTTTGTTAGTGTTAATAATTTTTGGCGCAGTTTGAACGATACGCTCTGACATCAAATAAAATGCGCTGCGCTCCGGCACCCAACGAACGACAGGATTAGAGTAGAAATTTTCCGGATTAGTCTGTTCTTCGTCAATTAAAAGGTTTGCTGCGATATAATCTGCAGACTTGAGGCGGTCATTCTCAAAAATGAGATTGCCTTCGGCGTCTTTCACATCAGTGGCACGGCAGATGGTATTCACGTGATAGAACTCGTTTTCGCAGTAGAAAATTTCTCCGCCGCTATGTGTATCTGTATCAATGGGATTAAGTGTCTTCCACCCTGCAGGCGTAGAATCTGTTTCTGATTTTGCTTTAATCAGCATTGTATTTGCCTCCTTTCACTAAAATGGTATATCAGGCTCACTGCCACCGGTCGAGTGATCGATCATATCATCTTCGGGTGGTTTAGTGGATTTTGGCAGGTTTGCCGTTCCATTTTTGATTTCGCTGATAGGGTAGGTGCGTGCTATTGTAAGTGCATAAGCATCATTGCCGTTCTTGTCTACGTATTTTCTATCCTTAAAAGCGATGCCGACAATTTTGTCCGCCAAAGATTCGATATCATAGTTGCTATCAGCGAAACTAAAGCCTGCATTAGATTTTTCGATGTTTTCAATCAGACCCTTGAAAAGTTTCATCTGATAGTTATTTTCTTTGAGATAGGTTTGTACTGCGTCGTAGTTCCAGTTATCGGCTCCAAAACTTTGACTGCGGTTTTCGAGGTCTGCTTGAAAGTAACCGGCACTTTCGCCATCATGAATGTCAAACTCAACATTTATGCAAGCATTGCCTTTTTTGGTTTCGCCGGAATAAATCCTGGCGATCTCGCCGATGTAAGGCACTCCTGCTTTAGGTTTTGGTGGTAACTCCTCTACTCTTGGTTGTGCAGCTTCGAGACTTTCGTAGAAGTCCTTGTCGAGACAATCAGCCATTCATAACACCGCCTTTTACCGTGGCGCTATCATTCAGCGGAACTTCTTCGATAATGTTTTCTTCAACCGGCAGTGCTTCAACCGCCTCAACATTCCTTATAGGCTTTTCATTATCGATGTAACGATACTTGCCGCCTTCAATAATGATAGCTTGGTCGGCTTGAATTGCAGTTTCAAGTTCGATGGAGATGATACCGTACTTTGAGATAAGAGACTTTAGGACGGTTTTTTGAGCCATTGCGTCGAAGAGAGTTGACCAGGGCGAAGTTTTGGCGTTGTTGGTAACGTCGTAACGGTAAGACTGCGAATACTTTTTGGCGTGTGCCTTGAGTTCTTCGACCGACATATAGACAGTTTTGCGGAAGCCGTTTAGAAGCTCGAAGGCTGCAAAGTAGCCAATAATTTTGTCTGAAATTTTGTCCTGCCAAATAATTTCGCCTGTAGTACGATCACGGCTTTCGATTTCGCCTTCGTAGACAGCACCAGCGTTGATAGTCTTGTATTGCCCTGAGCGGATAGCCAACTGATAGAGCCCTTTCCAACCGATTTGGAACTGCGCTTTGTAGGTACCGTTTTTCTCCTTATAAGGCACGATGTACGCCTGGCTAAGTGTAGGAGAAATTGAGAGGTTCATAGTGGCCGCCTGTCCAACGGCTGAAAGAATTGAGGTAGCGTCGCATTTTTGAAGAAATTGATTGTTGCCGACGATACTGAGCATATTTGTACGCATCCTACCTGCAATTTTTGCGTCATTGAGCAAGGTTTTAAGACGGTTGTAAACCGCAGGTGACCCTAAGGACTTCATTAAACCTTGCGGTTTGTTGACTGCAAGGTCATTGTTTTGTGTTGTCAAAATTTTTCACTCCTTTTTTTAAAAAACTATTGACAAAATCAAGAAAATGTGTTTATATTTAAATATGTGTTGTGGTCGAACCGAAAACTGACAAGTGCTTGAGCAACGATACTACCCGGGAAAAGGTCGTCAGGCTCAAGGGCGAAGAGCTGTCAAACCCTACCGTATACTTTGGAACCCTACACTGATAGCAACTGCGTAAAGCCTGTCTGGTGGTCATTGTAAAAAGTCCGCTAATTCGGTTAATTCCGTAAGTCGGTTATGGCTGGTGAAATGATGGGGCAATGGGTGAGTTGGATATGAGATCGCACCTCGCGTGGTAATACTCTGTGAAGCTAGCAAGGATCCTAGTTAAACAGGTACGCATGATGAGAGAATGAGAAAATGAATGTCCGACGCGGCATTCTGCAAATAGAGTAAAGGCAGGAGCTCATCTGCAGAGCGGATGGGCTTTTTGTCGTGTCTTTAAATATGCTTTCACTCCTCCGGCGTTGATGGTTGATAACCCGCCTTGAGATATAATCATCATCTTAACCGCCAATTAACCAATGAATGATATGCGCTACGACTATAACAACAGGGATAACAATCAATACCCCAACTTGATAATTTAAGTTGCGCTCACGGACTTTCAGGCTGTAGATAGCGGCTTCAAGTTCTTTAGTAGCGCGCTTGAGTTGTTCTTTTTCGTGATAGCAGCGCATTTCGGTATATTCGTCGGCAATTTCGTAGTGCTTCTTGATACGATCAGTCAACTTCTTGTCAGCAATTCTTGCAAGAAGGATAGCCTCGCGGTGAAAATTTTGACGAACAGCCTCAAGGAGTTGGTTGACTGTAGCGAGGTCAGCCTCTTTCTTGAGTTTCTTTTTAAGTTGACGTTTATTCATCTTTGTTTAATTTCACCTCTTTTCTTTTTCGTGATGAAGCTGATGATAATTGTCGGTGTGCTCCATCCCATTAGTTCTAGATTGAAGTTGAATAAGCTGACTGTTAATTTGATAACCTGCATAAGAGAAACCGAGCAGAAGTGGTACAGCAAGTAAGATGAGAATGAGAAGCCAGCCGGTCATGGTAAAGGGAGTGCCTCTCGTTAACTTTTCGAGTTCTCTGTAAATGCGATCAGTTAGCAATACGTTTCACGCTCCTTTCGGCGGTCGTCCATGACCAAAATGCTCCTGCAAATACAGTTGACATAAACTTAGTCGAATGATATAATCTGAGCAGCGATTTCTGAGAGCGACTGTCGAGTAGCCGCTTATTTTTATGCCGTCAAACTGATATAATCGCCGACCGTGAAGGAATCAAAGCCTTCCTCAAGAACCTTTTGAGCAGCGTCGCGCACGTCGTCAAATCCTTTGAGCTTGGCGGCGTTTTTGATTGTGTAAACGTCCCAACGGCGTCGTTTAGAGTTAGAATTGCTGACAGCGTTTGCAAGGTTGTTAACATAATCAATTTTGGAGATTTCAATCACCGGCTTGATCTTGTCTGTAAGAACTGGCAATTTGTTGTCCGGCTCCACCCGATGATTGACTGCTGCTCTTGTTTCAAGGTCGGGGTTTTCTTCAACTTTGCGGTGGATTGCTGCAATTTCTACTTCTGCTTGTTCTGCGACTTGTGCTTCCGGTTGTGTATCTTGGCAATTTTCAGCGGCTTTCGGAGAATAACCATATTTATCCATAATCTTTTGCAATTCTGCCTTGAAATATTCTGCTGATTGGTGATCGCCAACTGCTTCAATTTCAGTGATTGAAGTTACGGCATAGCCATAACGTTTATCAGCATATTCATGACCGTTAGCCTCCAGAAGTTTAACCAATGCTTTAAGATTAAGCTCGGCGTCACGGCGTGGCTTTGCGGCAGCGGCGTTGTAAATGCTTTTATTTTTACGATAAGCCTTACGATACTCAGTCATCTTTGAGTTGAAGGCTTTGTGGTCATAGTAGATTATGCTTTTACCAGAATTGCGTTCCCAGCCAAAACTTCTTTTGAGTGTGTCGGCGTCGCTTGTTCCTGCGACCTCATAATCATCAATGTCGATGAATACCATTTGGCTCCGAAGCTCTTTTACCTCATCAAGAGTGAAGGCAAGAGGATTCTCATTTTCGATTTCGTTGATTTTTGACAAGAGGTCTTGATTGAGATTTTGAGCTGAAGCCTTAGCATTCGCAAGATTTTTTTTGGCGATTGAGTTTTCTTTTGTACCTTTGGTAGTGATGCTTGCCTCATAAGCACTGCGGGTAATTTTTTCACCGATTTGTTTTGCGAGCATTTCGCGTTCGGCTTTCGTCATTGTCTTTTTCATTTCATTTTCTCCTTTCAAATTCTGTGAACTGCGGCATTTGAGCACCAGGCTCATCACAACCGCCAAGCGGGAGGTACAATACTTAGCGGCTGTGATGAACCGCCGAACCTGTCACGCTCGGCAATTCTCTATATGATTCGCAAGAACTATCTATCAGTCAGCCGTTTCGTTTCACTTAACTGAATTTCTTGCGTTTTAAATTTTCAAGGTGAATGGTAACAGGTTGCGACTTAGTCACCGACCGCTAACGATAACGCGGTTTGTCCCTGCGTAGAAATCCCTACTCTGAAGATCGCTGTCCCCAGAAACCGGAGTGATAGAGCGTTTAAGGCTCATCTCAACCCACGAGCGAAGTCGTGAGCTGAATCAACCTTAAAAGTTGTAGTATCAAGCGGGTTGAAAATTGTTTTGCTGATTGACGGGCTGCAAGCTATTTTGCAAAGTGAGACCGAGTTGTAAAGCGTTGGAGAATAACCAGACTCTCTCACGGTTGCGATCGTTGAGCTTGTTGCCTTTGAGTATTTCAGCCATTTTGTCAATCTGCTTATAGAGTTTTTGCCGTTCCTCAGCGGTCATTGCTGTCACCTCCTCCGCTAGTAAGATTAGTAAGCGGGTTGACCGTAGAAGTCGAGTTGCTCCATAATTGGCAGGATATCGTGAATTTTGAGGGTTTTGTAGAGGAAGAGCCTGCCTTTTTGAGTCCAGTAGTTGTGAGTGACGGCGTGTCTGATACCGGAGTTATCGAATTTTTCCCAAGTCTTAGTCTGCATATAGCCATTATTTGCAAGATGTTGGTAGAGATACCAGATACCGCCTTGCTTGAATTGGACACCGAGTTTTTTGAGTAACTTGTTGAAAGCCCTAGCACTCATACCGTAATCCTTAGCAATGCCGGTAGTTGCGATAACGTCAGGACACTGGAGAATCCTTTCACAGTAAGCTGACTTAGGCTGCATATCGGCGATCTGTTCAGCTTGTTTGACAACGGTACCTTCGAGATGTTTTTTAGCCTGTTCAAGGCTTTTTGTTTTTTCACGTTCTGCCTTGAGTTCTTCTAAAAGTTTAATCCCGAAATCAGGGTTGTTGAGAATTTTGTCAGTGACTTCTTCGGTAGCGTAAACGCCGTACTTTCTGATACTCGGCAGTACCTCGTGAGTGACCCAGCGTTTGAACTCCTTCGCGCTCTCCAACTTAGAACTGAGAATGAGAGAGTAGAGACCAGATTCATTGATGACTGTCACATTCGGATTTCCGGAGGTTCCGTCACGATTCGTTACGGTATTCAGATTGACCATTTGCTTATCTTCTGCGTCAACGTGATCCGCAAGTGCCTTGCGTGGATTAGCATAACCGAGAATTGTGGCAACTTGTTTGCCGATGAAGTAAGGCTCACCGTTGATGAAGATAACCTCCACCTGCTGGTCTTTGAAATTGAAGACTTGCATAGCATTCTGATTGTTCGTCATTACAATCACTCCTTATTAAATTTTCAATGTTACGGCTTTTGTGCCGCCCGTCACGTTGTCTGTGACTGTAAATACAATATAGCATATAGTTTTGTGATTGTCAATACCTTTTTTGAAAAAATTTTTAAATTTCGTATTTACAATCACAATTTATTATGCTAATATAATCACAGAAACGAGGTGATTTTAATGACGCTTGGAGAACGTATCAAAACAATTCGTAAATCATTACAACCAAAAATGTCTCAAGAAAAATTTGCCGAAATTCTGGGGACAACAAGACCGGCACTCGCAGTCTATGAAATTGACCGAGTAGTGCCGACAAACGCATTCATTAATCTTATATGCTTGAAGTTCAAAGTGAACGAAAAGTGGTTGAGAACAGGCGAGGGCGAGATGTTCGCCAAAGAATCAGATAACCTGCTTGAAGAAGTAGTGCAAGAGTACGGACTAGACACACCGCTGCAACGTAAGGCAATGGAATTATTCTTAAAATCAGATTCATCGCAACGTCAAGCAACCTTAGAGGCGATACAGCGATTCAGCAAAATGCTCGAAGAAGAAGACCCACTCTACCACTTTGACAGTGATCCGCCCTCAGACGTAGAGGAGATCCTCAAAATGTACTTGATGTTGAGTGAGCCTGCGCAAGTGGATGTAAAAAACTTCATAACGTACAGATATGAGCAGGAGCGCAGCTTAGGGGAAGAATCATCAGACGCAGCTATCGAGAACTAAGAAAACTGCACAACTAAAGCCACAACGGATAAAAACACAGCCGCCCACATAGCGGCATTTTTTTATGACAGTTATTGACAAATACGCGAAAAGTGTATATAATATATATGAAAGGAGGACATCAAATGAAAACTTCGGAACTTGAAAGATTATTGAAAGCGCACGGTTGCAAATTCAAAGAAAATGACAAAAAGCACGCAGTCTGGTGCAATCCAAATGTCGAAGGTAATCCAGAAACTGAAATTTGGAGACACGCAAAAGAAGTACCAACCGGAACGCTTAACAAAATTCTCAAAGACCTGAAAATTAAGCAATAACTTGGCAATGGCAGGTGCAACAAACCTTAAAAATCCTGCCTATGCTGATAATATAAATGAGAGGTGATTTGTGATGAAATATGCATATCCTGCGGTATTTTATCCTGATGACAGCGCAGTTGCATTTCACTTTTACGACGCAGAAAATTGGTATTCGTTTGGAGATGATATGGCAGAAGCAATCGAAGCAGCAGAAGATATTCTTGGTGGTCGTCTAATGAGGGCAGAACGCGACGGCAAAGAAATACCAAAAGCCTCAAAACTTGATGAAGTGGTATTGAAACCCAATGAAACAGTCAGAATGATTCACATTGATACTGAAGTCTATGCTCGTGAACTTGAGGAACAACTCAAACGTGAAGAAATTGAGGCGGCAGCGAATCCAATTAAAGCCATTCGTGAATCAAAAGGCTGGACAATCAAAGAGTTTGCTGACTTCTTACATGCTCCATACCGCACAATTCAAGATTGGAACGCCGGTAAAGCTCAACCGCCAAAATGGATTGCAACATTAATCATTGACAAAGTGCAATCAGCATGAGAGAATACAAAATTAGTGGCTTCTAAATAGAGAATAAAAAAAGACCCTGCAACCACAAATTAACGCGGGATGCAGGGTTATTTTTTGTCATTGACGCCTATTCTTATTGCTAAAACTCAATGGTAGCTTTGTATTCGCCGTCGTTGCCGATAATCACTACACCATTGTTGTTAAATGACTTAAAGTTAGGGATTGAGCTAAACATTGATTCGTTCGGGCACTGCGACTGCTTGCAAATATCAGTGATTTTTTTGATTGTCTCGTCGCTGATGGGGGCATTAGAGCGAATCTCAATAACACTCTTAACAACAGCATCAGGTTTTACACTTGGAGAAATGTTGTTAAAGAGCGTGGTGTTATGATACCAATTTGCCTTACCGGATAGAATATTAAGTTTATCAGCAAGGTTTTTACCTGGACAGCCAACAGTAGTGACTGAGGCGTCGAGTTCTCCATGTCCCTTAATGTGTTTGCGGTTAATTTCGATATCATATTTTTCACAAAGATGAGCAATCAGCATTGCACACGCTTCAATTTGTTTATCAGTTGGATAAGCCGCGTTAAAATCGCCACTAAGATGAATACCTAAAGCGTGCCAATTATGCCCGTAAGTGTGAGAACCAACAGTCCAATCAGGTCTGCCGCGCTCAATAGTACCGTCTTTGCGAATGACAAAATGGTACCCGATACCTGCCCACCCTTGTCCTAAGTGCATTTCGTGTACCTTAGCTGCTGAAAAATCGTAGTCCTTAACGCTGCCTGTGTGATGAATGACTATCATATCAGTTACCTGTCGTCTTGATAAATCTGTAAATCTGAGATTAGTCTCAATGATGTTGACGTTTACTGCCATTGTCTATCACTCCTTTATTTGCCAATCTCTAACTTGTATTTTAACTGCTTGACTTCTTCTTCGAGCTTTTCTAACTTGCGATTTTGATCTTCTTCGCGTTTTTCTACATCTCTGTTGAGGTTGTTAATAGCGGAAGTAAGAGCTTCAAGAGTTTTATTGACGCGCATGAGTAGGTAAAGACAAATAGCAGCAGGGAAACCTAGAGAACTAAGCGCATTTAAAATCATCTCTTCCATAACTATCACGACTTTTCTTAGATTTTCTCAATGCCTACTATCGTCCAAGTATCTTGAAAGTTGTTGACGGTGACTAAAGTGAGATAAGGTTCAGCGTCAGGATAGACAATTTTACTTTCGCAAATAAAGATGTAGTTAATGCCCTTAACTATCTGTGAACCAATCTCTAAAATTGGCTTATGTTCAGCACCGGTAAAGCCCGCCATAGCTCTTTTAAAGCCTTGCTCAATCTCATCGCGAAGGATAAAGTTAGTGGCGTCCTCTTCGGAGACAATAGAAGCTTTCTCAACTCTAACATCGCCGGCCGGAACGTTGATAGTGACAACGGCAAAGTCCTTAACCGTCTTGCCACCACTAATCAGCTTGGTGCGCTCTGCAATCAACTTATAGTTAAGCCCGTTGACAAACTGAGTGCCGACGTAGTAGGCAGGCAGATAAGAAGCACCGAGCCTGTCGCCAAAGAGTTTAACGAAAGCAGTTGCCACGTCTTGAGGCAATTTCTCTGCGCTTTCAAGTTTAAGGTTCCAACCGCCTAATACCTTTGAATTTGTGATTTCTCCAAACATTTTAAATCTCTCCTTCTTCTTCTTCAACTTTTGGGTTAATAATTTCGTTGGCTTGCTCAGAAGTCAGCCAACCTTTCTTAACGGCGTTTTCGATGCCTTCTTGAGTGATTTTGCCTTCTTGGTAAAGTCTTTTAAGCCTCTCAAACATCACTTACACCTCCAGCATGGCAACAATGAGGTCATCAATAGCGGCAGAATTTGCGGCAACGGCAGCGGTAGTGTTATCTGACACTTCGCCGGCGTCAAGTTCGATAAGATAAACGGTTTCTTGAGCACCAACACCGTCCCTGCCTTGAAGATTGTAAGCAGTGCCTTTGTAAGCAATGCCTTGCGCTTCTTCTTCTTTTGCTTCTACATAGCTGCCTGTTATTTTTTTCTTGATGAAACGTACTTTTTCGGTAGTGCCAATTTTTGTGTTATCGGCAGTGTTAAAAATCTGATACATATTTTAAACTCCCTTCATGCCGATAAGTTCGGCAATTCGTTCTAAGTCTTCAATGGGTGCATGATAAAAATCATTGTTCCACAGCCAAAAGTCGGCGTGTTCTTCGCGGCGGTATTTTTGCACCCAATCATCTTCCCAAACGGCTTCCCACGCCTTATCTCTATCCTGCGGCGAATCAAAATTTTTAGGTGACAAGAACTCGACAATAGAGTGAGAAAGAGAACCGCGCCTTAATCCTTTGCCGTCGTAATTGCATGCGAAATGTTGATGACTTGCAAAACTTCTCGCTACACAAACAGGTAAATCATCATAGTAGAGCATACCGTCGGGACGCAACTCCAATGTCTTGCCGTACGGGATATTAAACTCCCCACCTATTCCCTTGCCTTTGAATCGCTTGATTGTTACGTATTCCAATTTTATCCCTCTTTCTGAAGTTTTCGATCAGCTCACACGAAAAGCCGAAAATCGAATAGAACAGTCGCCGAAGTGTCAAAACGCTGTTATGCTCGTTATAGCACTGCAAATAAGCAAGCATACCATTGAGGCTTGTCCATACATCTTCGTAACTCATCTTATTTGCATTGACCTTCTTATACAGTGTCTTGACCTTACGCCTGTCTCTTGGCATAGCACCCCGATTACAGCGTCGTAGAACGCCTCCGTTAGTCGTCAAGGTATATTTAGTCTTGCAGTATCTAAACGGCTTGCAGAGAGGCAAAAAACGGGTCTTAGAGGCGTTTAAACGAATGCAGCACAGAGCGACTTGCTGATTCAGAATCTCAATTATTTTTCGATAGTCACGGTTCGGTGGGACAAGGATATAATAGTCGTCCATATAATGCCCGACAGTCAAGCCGAATTGAGCAGAGAGGCAATTATCAAGCTCCGAAGTATAAGCAATCATCTCCGCTTGACTTGGCTCAACACCTAATGGCATACCGACACCACCCTTAACTGTCTTTAGAATTGCATTGCCGAATGCTCTAAGCCCTTCGTCAAGAATCAGCCTGTTGTGCCGTTCGTAGATGTGGTCGTGATTAGCACTCGGAAAGAACTTTTTGCCGTCAGCAAGAATAATGCCACCTTCACGTCCGTACTTTCTAAAGTGCTTAATCAAGTCTCTCGTGAGCATTCTTTGGCTGAAATGAAAACCCTTCTTTGGTAGACTTGCACCATTGTTGTAAATCATGCTTGGCAAATAAAGTGGCAATAAGACTTTCTGTGTGTAGACTTTCTGTACTTGTCTATCCTGTATTCGCGGAGCGTCAATAGGTCTTGTCTTACCGCGTTCTGACAAGATGAAATGCACATAAGGCGAGAATTTGTAATTACCACTTAGAATAGCTCGGCGACGTACAGCAGTACCGCTAAATAATCGCAATTCAAACTGCTGGACGCTCTGTTTCCAACGTACCCCGTTACAACACTTCTTACCAGCCTTGTAGAGGTCGTGATAATTGAACACTTCGTCCACGCCGCCGAGTGCCTCTGAGCGGTCTTGACGTATTTTAAGGCGTAAGGCTTCGCGCCTATAGCGTCTACCTTTACGCCGTGATAGTTTAATTGATTCGCCGCCTGTACCACTGTCTTGTAGGTTGCCGTCTAAGTGGCTTAACTCATTACGCATAGAACGGTTTAAGGCAAATCCACCGCTATGCACGCACTCATTTTGAGGCGGCGTTCGCGCAAGAGTATCAAGCGGACTGTTTCGGACTTTTTCAGTCACAGGAAACGTCTCTCCTTTCAAAAGGGTTTTTAATTCGCTCAATGGCTACTATGTGTAACCCGTATAATTTTGAAATCCGGCGCGAGAGCATAAGAATAGTTAGCGTTGTTGTTGTTCGCGCTGCCGCTGGTGTTGACATTGCAGAAGTTGTTCGCGTTGTTGTAATTAGGTGAAGCAGTCCACCAATTCACAGCAGTTTTACAGAGACGCACCTAAGATTTTCTCTTATTAAATGCCTGTTTGTCAGCCTTCAGGACGCCGCTTAAAAGTCTGCTCTCAAGATCAATCATACAGCCTAAACTTTCAGCCATTTTGTCCAGCTTCTTAATCGCGCCTGATTTATCCTTGTTGTCAAATGCGCCCTCAGGATTGAGCATAAGTAGCTCGTAGATATGCGCCATTTGAACATCTAAAGCACCAAGTGCCGCTCTTGCCTCCAGTAGATACTTCTGCCGAAGGTCAAAACGTACCTGGTCAACAGGTGACATGGTATTTGCCATTTCAGCGTTTGCTATAATCTCGTGTGCAAGGTGAATTGTGTCTTGTGCAATGAGCCTTGAATACCTTGCTGAAAGCCGTGATAGAAACCACAAGGTCTCAGTGTATATTTTATTCGCCGTGTTCACAAATTCAGCCTTGCTCTCACCGCGTTTAAACTTAAGTACTGACATAACAAGCTCCTTATTGGGGGACGCCTGTCGGCGTCCTGACTTCTATTTAGACATTAGGCCGGCTAAAGCCTTAGGTCTTGAAAGCCGGCGCGAGAGCATAAGAATAGTTAGCGTTGTTGTCGTTCGCGCTGCCGCTGGTGTTGACATAGCAGAAGGAGTACGCGTTGTTGTAATTAGGTGAAGCAGTCCACCAATTCACAGCAGTAGTTGTAGCACTATGCTTATACTTAACCTTGCTGTTGCCGTTTGCGTAGTAGGCCATTTGTCTTTGATGATTTTGCTCGTAAGTGTTGGCATAACTTCTTGCGCCTTGCACTTCATATTCAGTAAGAAGTGTTATAGCGTCGACTGTAGCCTTGATATTCGCGTCAACGTTAGAAGAATTACCAACCGCGTCAACCCAGCGTGTCCAGAGCCTAATCACGTTTCTAAGGTCTGACGGTAATGCCGCAAGCAGCGTATCAGCCTTCGGTGAAGTAAGCGTCGCACTCGTGGCGTCATAGCCGACGTTTGAGGTCGTTTTGAGTTGATTGTACTCTGAAGGAGCCGTTGAAGTCGCGCCGAGAATGTCATAACGCAGATCACTGCCTTTCCAGCCGCCGTAGTTGGTGTTATAATAGCCAGCACTACCTGAAGTAGTTGTTTGACCTTTGTGGTTCATTGTGAAGCATATCGTGCCGTCGGTTGAAGTGCTACCATATTTAGCGTCAGCAAGCGCAACGTCCACTCCGTTTGTAAGAGCAGACTTAAACCCGCCCCAGATGATATTATTCTCGGCCGTGCCATTCATTGCGTGGTTGAAGTCCAGAATGAATACGCAAAGGCTCTGATTGGTAAGCGTGAGCTGATTGCCTACTTTGCCGTTGAGCGTTATCTGTTTTGTATCGCCAACGTCCCAGTAAAGTGCGCCTTCTCCTGTTTTAGAGATTTTTGATATGGAGCTCCAACTCGCTGCATTTAATAAACTTTCTACCACAGTAACGGCTACCACTGCGCTATCCGTCACTGTACCGTTTTGCCTTGTTATCGTTATGTTGGCTGAACCTGCCGCAACGCCTGTCACTTGAACGGTGCCATTCACTATATCAACGATTGCTATTGCTGTGCTTGTTGATGACGCTGTAAGTGTGCCGCCGTTGCCATTAAGTGCAAGCGTTTCAATTTCTACAGTTTTACCTATGAGTACTGTAACAACCGGCTTGGCGATTAAGCCTTTTGCCTCTACGCTTAGATTTGCCATATACTCCTCCAAATATGAACTTGTTACATATGTGTCACTTATTACGTTGCCCGCACTGTCTTTTGTCGCCTTTTCGGCATTCGCTGCTGATACCGTTGCATTGCTTATCGCAGTCGTTATTGCCGCTTGCGATACCGCACCGTCTGCATTCGTCCCTAGCGTTGAGTACAATTTCACGCCGCCTATTTGCGCTGATGTCGCCGCCGGTAAGGTATAGGCGTTGCCGCTTGCTACCTCCATCGCCGCTTGTGCTATGCTCACTGCCGAATCCGCCTTAGCCTCAACCATACTCAGTGCCGCCGTCGTTTCGCTGTTATTGACTGTTACTTCGATTACCTTGTCCTCTAATCCGTCAACAAAGTTTACGTGCGTCGGATAGTAAACCGGTTTGCGTTCTCCGTCTATTTTTTTACCTTTGAGATGTGTGACGAGTTTACTCATCGTCCTCGACCTCCTCTATGTAAAACCAATAAGAATCATCGTCAGGCTCCGTAGTACTGCAAGTAATAACAATGGTATCACTTGAAGGCTCTAGTGCCTCAGCTAACTCTCTGATTGCCGCACTTGCCGCCGCCGCAACTGCCGCCGACTTTGCCGCGCTACTTGACGCCAGCGATTCATATTGACTTAGATTTATTAAATTAGTGTCGCTCAAACAGACCACCTCCAAAAATAACAGGCGGCAGGTTTTGAACTGTTGTACCTACCGCCTTAAATGTTATTCTTCAGTCGGGGCTATTCGACTATTCAGATACAAGTGCTGCTGCCGTGCCGAAGTAGCTTGTCAGCACGCTTGACACATCAGAATCCGGCGCAATATCGCTTGTAAGGACAAGAGCATTAGCCGCGATTTCAGCGTCAACAGGATTGCCGTTTGCGTCAAACTTTGCGATGTTGTTTACAGTTGCGTCTGTATCCTTATCAGCTTTACCTGTGATGTCAACCTTCAAGCCTGTTGCAGTGGTGGTGAGGGCGTTGTCGGTGTCGGTGCTAAGGCTGAAAGTGATTTGATTGCCACTAATGCTGAGGACGCGCTGACTTGTCGTATCAGTTGCAACGGTGTAGATGTCAACGAGGTCTTCAACATTGAGGAAGCTGTAGTTGATAGTTTCATTGTTTTGAGCGTCAACGGTCTTGACCGCAAGAGTGAGGACAGGCTTACCGTCAAGGTTCGGATCGGTGGTGCCTGTGCCGAAGGTTGCTGTACTGAAAGTGAAGCTACTTGTAAAGGTGGTACCAGCTTGGTCAAGGAAACTTTCAGCCGCGAAGTCGAAGCTGAATACAGCGGTATCGGTAGATGTTGCGTCAGCGTCGGTGTAGAAATTAACTGTATTTCCGTCAACAATACCTTTCTTAAAGCCTGCGTCTGCCGCTGATTGTGCCTTGTCAATACCCGCATGTGTTACGGCTGCGAGTTTGTCTAGTGCATTAAGTTTTACTAATTTTGTCATATCGATAGTCATTTTAAATTCCTCCATTAATATTAAAATACTTGTTTAACACTTCGTCGACTTCATCGTCAGTGGCGACTTTATCTTCGTCAACTCTGCCTTCTTCATCGTAAATTTGTCCAACTTCGATTGTATCAATCGCGTCGCCAAAATAAGTTTTCAACACATCATCAACCTCCGAATCAGTCGCCACATATTTGTCATTAACGCCGCCCGCTCCACCCTGTAAAGTGCCTATCACCTCTGCCAGCTTTAAAATTGAAGCGGCTATAAAAGCACAACCGACTTGGACACCTGTAGATATATTTTGCTCACGTGTTTCTAATTCTTCACGTGTCACAAAATTATCAATAATAATGTCATAAAGCTCTACGACGGCGCTTTCTCCTAAATACTTATTCTTCGCCATCTTCACTGCCCCCGTGTCTTGCTTCTTTTAAACAGTTCTTCTAATTCGTTTCTTGTGAACTCAGCGTATTCTTCTTGCTGAATTGCGCTTTCATCTACTGTTAATACGCCTTCTTCGGTGATATTGAATCCTTCGCCGACTATTACCGCTCCAAGTCTTGTCCGCGTTGCCGGTTTCACTTCCATATCTATCACCTACTCACTGATTGAACACACACGCTAGGGCAGTTAGATAGCTTGTTTTAGCAATCCAATCATAGCTTATGCTGACTTCATTGCCGGATTCTGCCGTAACAAATAGTGTTTTGGTTTTCTCTTTATACGTCCAGCTTGTACTGCCTGTTACTTCGATAGTCTCAACTCTTGCATTATGAGGCAATTTGTAGACTTGTTGTCTACCTGTGCCGGTGCCTAAAACTTCGCCCGTAACTGTACCTTGCTGTTGGTCTATCTCAACTTTGAGCATAACCGTGTTTGACTTGGTGTCGTCTGTTACGATATACTCATAATCTTCTTCAACTATGCCATTCTTTTCGCGGGTTGAAATTCGTGTCATTTCGATAAAACTATCTGAAGTGCCAAACACTATTGACATCTTAAACTCTGTATCTTCGGCAACAGGGTGGCGAATAAGAGCATGAGCACGGCTAACTTCGTCTGCAAGTGTTATTGGCTTGGTAACAAGTACGCTTTTGCCTTCAACGCTGCCTGACTTACTACTTGTTAAGTGCTGAATTGTAATGCTTTCAAGTTGTGCAATACTGATACCTGGTCTGTCAATTTCAACTTCTGCCTTGAACCTGATTGCATTTGCTGAATTTGAAGCATTTTCATAAGAAACATAATTTGACCATTGCCCGGCGTCATTTCTCGTGGAAGCGTAGACATTCACCGCGCCGCCACTATTTGCCGTTTGTACAGCGTCAATATCTATGATACCTACTGCGTTATCACTTAGCTTAATCACATCACTGTAGAAATAATCTTTCTTTATTTGTGAGTTGCTGCCGGCAATTTCAAATTTGCTAACAGAAGGGTAATCCGCACCGCTTGCCACTTGCATTGCTACTGCAACATCTATCTCCTTACCTGCAAATGCACTTAACTCTGTTTCACTTAATGCTGTAAGTTCGGTCTTGCTGTTGCCTTCTGTTATAACCGATTCTGCTGTTAAGTCCTGCGTGTCTACGTCGCTCCATGCCCCGTTTTTAAACGCTTGCCAGTTGCCGCCCTTTATCCTTGTTACAAAGCGTGTAAGAGTATTGAGTGGCTCTGCTGAGGTTATCTTAATGCCTGTTACTCTCTCAATGTGCGTGCAGTCTATCGCGGTGGCTTTCGTTGTTGTTATCAATGCTTTTTTAGTCATCTTTCGTCACCTCTTAACACGCCCTGCGAAGTCGCAGCCCTATATTCTTTACCTTTTCATCAAGGTTTTCGTTACATAGATAGAATGGTCCTGCAAGTGCATTGTTGTCAACAAATCCGCTGCTGAATACACAATTAGCCTCTAAGCATTGGTAATCACCTAAAATCCCGTCGGTTTGATTGTCGCTTTGAAGCCTTGCCAAAAAAATATCACTCAAGTCGAAGTTGAGCGAAGAAGTAACCAATAAATCCATAGGATAACCGCTGCCTGTTGCCGCTATTCTTGTGTCCACCATTGAGCCGTCCATTTTGTTACTCAGAATATGGATTGTGCCGTCTTCGGTGGTAAGTCCGTAGTACCATTGCCCCTGCGATTGACCGCCCCATACATTTTTTATCTCGTGGTACGTCGCTCCCATTTTACCTTCTATGCCGCTTAATGCTTTCTGAATATCCTTCGCGGCAAATTCAATTAACATTAGCCTTGCAAGTAGGTGCATGTCGTAAATGTTAAACGGCTCTGCGTTGTATTCTGCTGCTTTTGTTACCAACTCACTATATGCAAGGGTGTTCTCAACTATGTCAAGACCAATCAGCAAGCCGTCGGCATTAACCGCGTCATTCTTCTTAAATGAAGGATAGATATGATAGCCCGTCTTAGGTTTATCACTTATCATGTAAGCAAATTGTTCTTCATAAGTCGCCCCGGTCGGCAGTGTTTCATTCCTTACCCAGATATTCGGCAAAAATCTGTAACTTATACCGTCTATTATTTCTGTACTCATTTGGTCAAACGGAAACATCAAGATCATCTCCTTCCGCGTCAACTCGTACCCAACCGCTTGATGTGAGTGCAATGCCGATTGGCTCTTCTCCTATTACTATCTGTCCGTCACTGCCTACTATCGCGCCTTCAAGGTCGAAGCCTAATCCATTGCTGAAGTCTATCCCTGCGCTTATCGTAGAAGCGTCATTTGTGCCTAAGAAGTCTAAATCTGCCGCCCATGTCTGTGTTTTTAGTACTCCTCCGCCATAAGCCCTGCCTTCGACTGTCTTTACACTTGAACGATACAGTGACGCCTTGCCGTTCTTATAACTGTTTGCAACAGCCTCTGCAAGTAAAATACGATAGCCATTCGCCGTTTCGCCTAAATTACTTCTTATTTGCACTTCTTCGGAAGTTTCGCCGTCGCTCATCAGGTACACACCACCCATAATAAGATTGCGGATATCAACTATATCTACGCTGTCATCGCCCTTAATAACGCCCGTCACTGCTATATCCGCTTGGTCGATTGAGGTACTTGCTCCATTTTGAAATGTCTCTACGATTAAATCGTCTTCATCAACTGCCATACCTAATTTCTTTAGCTCTATCGCATTTGCCAGGTTTTGATGTTCAAGCTGTAATACTTGTCTCTTGAATACGCTGACATCTAACGACTTTAATTCCTGCATGATTGACGTGTAGAATGAGGTCGTATCCGTGTCACTACTTGCCATTTCGTCTAGCGCAGCCACTCTTGTATCAAGGTTTTCAATCTGCTTCTTTAAGTAGTTATCACGTCCGACAAGTGCTTTTGCTTGTAAGTTGGCAACACCGTTTGCGCCGCCGGTTATCCAATCATCTGTCGCTATCTGATAGACTGGCTCGTAGGATTCAATCTCCGTGATGTGTTGTATACTGCCGCCGCCGCGTCCGACTACGTCACTCATATTAATTGCCTCGCTCATTTTCTCACCCCTCTAAAAATGTAATATCCAATACCCGCGTATTTCTATATCCTCTAACTTCTCTATGACGCCTTGACGAACGCGATGACTAAACATCGTGCCGTCCGAGCAAAACAGCCCGAACTCCCTTATCGAAAGCCCGACCGCTTCATCGCTTGCTATGTAGAAGTTACACTGGACATCACGCCCATTAACCTCAACGCTTGTAAGAGGAAAAAGTTGTTGCCCTTCAAGTTCGGTGTCACCTATATCTTCGGCAGTGCTGCCGCTACCGACACCTATGTGAGTGATATAACTCTCTGAATAGTTGCTTACCTTACCCGCTGCAAGTTGTGCAAGTCTCTTTCGCCCAACGTCTACTACGAGGTTATGGCCTTCTATCTTATCAATCGCCTTGCCTCGCCGGTAAATATTGATGTGAAATTCACCTGTTATTGGCTTAGTGTTATCTTCAAACCTCATGCTTCTGCCTCCTATTCTCTAATATCGTTGCAAGCCTGCCACTTTCTAGCTCTATCAAGTTTTCTGCTCTTAGCCTTTGTGAAAGTGTGATTAAACCACCGTCGTCAATATCTAAGTTGTCTCCTGCAATGACATATCCAAGTTTACTGCGCGTCGCTATTGGCAACTCTTCAAGGTCAAGCACATACTCAACGTAATCTGTGCTGCCTGGTCTGCCTCCATAAAGTTCACTTTGATTGTATCTTGCACTGCCGTCCACCTTCACTCTTGATAAGCCGTCGTAACTCGTGCTGCCGTCGTATTTCCTCTTGCCGTTGGCTTTGTAAATTAAATCTCTATGGTATTGCGTACTGCCGTCATACTTTATGCGCCGCCTGATTATTAGTTTACCTTCGTCATCTAACTCAATGCTATCCTTAAAGGTTATACTTATACCAATCTCGCTTGCACTCTCAGTTATCTCAACGTTATCAACGTGCTCAACGTAATTAAATGGCTTGCCTTTAGTTTTGCGTGTAAGTGAGAAATTGTCAGTTAAGTCTACACTTATAACCTCAATCTTTGCACTGTTACCGCCACCGTTATAGCTAAAGTTGCCGTTGGCTTTAATACTGCCGTTAAAGTAATTGATGTCACCACCATTGTATTGGATAGAGCCGTCGTACTTGCGCCCTTTTGTAATTTCTAACTTGCCGCCGTCATCAATGACCGTATGTTTGCTACCGTCGTAGTTTACACCACCGTTAAACCTTACACTGCCATTGCACTTAATTGCATGCCCAACTTCTTCATTAGCAACCGCACCAATATTGACATCAAGTTTATAACTTTCGGTGGCTTTCGGCACATCATCAAAAAGTTCAGGATACTTAAGCACGAGTGGCTCGTCTTTCTCAGGTGACTTTAATTGTAAATTGCCGCTTATGTTATCCTTAAAGACTTCGGTTCTTGCTCTTTCGCCACCGCCTGAGTAATTAAAAAGCCCGTTAAACTTCAACGAGCCGTCAAACTTGTTCAGACCTGCACCGTCATATTTAATGGCGCCATTATAACACCTGTGCTTGGTTATCTCAATGTCTCCACTGCTGTCTGTCGGTAACACGTTTAAGGTGGCGTACTTTACATTGTTATCAAATCTTACACTGCCGTCACATTTAATCGTTCTTGATACTTCTTCTTCGATTTTCGGTTCAACTTCGAGCAGTTTAAGCTCGTCCATGCCGTCATTGTACTCAATTTTATATGGTCTTAAGCCGTCATAGTGGATTGCACCGTCGTACTTAAATTCTCTGTTGAATCTCGAATTGCCGTTAGGGACAAGCCACCAACCGTTATTCTTTGCGTACCTCTCGGCATGTTTTAAGCCAGTAAAGAGAGGTTGACCGTTGTATTGCAATTCGCCGTTGTAGGTGTAAAACTCGCCACATCGAACACTACCGTCATATCTAGTCGCAGTGTACTTGCCACCATACGGTACTATTTCTTCGTAAGTAGGCGCGGCAAAAAGTTTCACGGGTTCTTCGTATACTTCTACGGTTTCACTATCACTGCTACTGTCACCACTACCTGCCGGATTAACTTTTATTACAACGCCGTCAAGCCACGAACGAACGTTTTTCATAGCAGCGATTGTTTTGTATAATTCGGCCTTGCGCTCGCCATCAAAAACAACTCTCGCGTCAGTTAAATTTATGATCGGCTTAAAACGGTAAGGCTCGCCACCGTATTCAAACCATTCGGAAATTTCAGTAGGCGCAAGTAAGGTAGATATAGCTTTTTCGACTGCCGCCGGTGTTCCTTTTATTCTATGCCAAGCTATTGATTCGCGGATTAGATTACGTTTAACTTCTATACCTAAATCGCTTTTAAAAAGATCACAATGAAATTGCCAAGCGAGTAAGTTAAGTACTTCATCAGGCAGTTCATCAAGTCTAGGTAGATGCAGCACTAGTTTTGTTTTGTCTGTTATATCTCCTAATTCTAGATCGAGTGCTTTAGCCGCAGCGTAAATCTTTTTATCCTCAAGCAGATTGGGCGGCAAGATGTCAAGCAATGATATTTCTCGGAGAGACTTAATCATCTTACTCGTCCTCCAATCCTGCATAGACGACGTTGATGTTTTGCGGGATTGCTACTTGCGTATCCGTTAGCGTTGTAGGTGTGGGTGAGAGTATTTCAAGCCTTTTGACTCCGGCTTTCCTCATTCTGTAGTACAGCTCTGTTGTGTTTATGTCTCTACCTAATTTTCCGCGCTGCCATTCGATATATCCTTGAAGTGCGGTTTCTACCGCCTCTTGAATGAGTGCCGCCATAGTTGCGTCTTCTCTTGAGATAACATATCTTAGTTCGATATCGTAGTAAACAGTCTCAGGAATTTTAACTACAACTTTGTCCGTGAGTGGTCGTTTGTCTTTTGCAGAAAGACTATCACTTACAAGGTTAAGCATATCCTCGTTGGGGAGTTGACCACCTTCAAGTAAAACGTAAATGTCAACCACGCCAGGACTTGATGAAATTATCTTAACGTCACTTATTAGTGAAGAGACGGACTTCACAAAGTAGATGTACCCTAACTCTGTGCCTGCAGTACTAAATGATTCTGGTGCTTCATGTATTCGTTCGCGGAAAGAATTGTCTGATTCAGTATCACTGCCTCCACTTGTTTTAGTTGTATTAACGATTGACAGCAAATAAGGTTGAGGGTCAACAATTTCTTTTAACTCACCGACAATGTAATCATTCCCTACTTCTCCGGTTTCAGTGCAAGTGGCGGTTACTTCTTTGGTCGTTTCGCCAGCTAAAAAAATAACGTCCGAATCAAGCGCAAAATATACTTTGTCACCGGACGTCACTCTCGTGCCTTTAATAATGGTCGTTGTTTGTTCTCTTGCCGCCGATAATGTTACTTTGACCGTACAAATGGCGGCCGTTGCTTGTAGCCGTTGAGCACCGACTAATGCTCCAATGTGATCTAGATTGCCGTCAGTTGCATAGCGCAAAAGATTCTGCTTTGCCGTCTTGTCTATGAGTTTCTTTTGCTGTGCAATAATATTTAGCAAAGAGTTCACAAATAATCTTAGTGGGTCGGCTCTTGCCAGTGACCGTCCCATTATGCCCTCAAGTATTACAAGTGCGTTGGCTTGCATTTCTTCAACGTCAACCGATACAAACGTAATATCCGGCAATTCTTCAAGGCTCCACATTCCTAATCACCGCCTATCTTGCCCGACAGGGTTATTTCTAATATTACTTTTATTTGCATTTTGCCCGTTATACCATCGCCATCGAATAAAACTTCTTTGACGGTGACGCGTGGCTCTTGCTCAGGTACTTTTTCTACAACTTCTTGAATCAGCTTCACCCTTGCTACATTCATTGGAGCATCTAAAAAGTCGGGTGAAACACCAAAATCTCTATCCAAAGGAACAGTTCCTTTTATCGTGCTTAAAATGCAGCCTACATTCTGAAGTATCTCTTCAACTTCATTTTGAGGTGAGAAGTTTATGTTGTCCAGTTCAGCCATTGTTAAAATTGCTTCCATCTTTAACCCCTCGCGTATTCTTTTAGTTTTAAGTCACATTCACAATTCAAAATGCTACTTTTTGGTCCCCAATGAATTACATCAAGGTCTACGCTTTCTATAAGCCATTTGTACCTACCAAATGCGTGGGTTGCTATTATCAGATAATTAGCTTCACCGTTTCGACAGAGCTCAAGAAGTTTAACATACTCATTCCAGGGATTAACGCCTAAACCGGAGTGAAGTTGTACTTTAAAAGCTACTTCCTCAACGTCTTGCCCTAGAAATTCAAGAAGTGGTGTTTGCCCAATTATTTCATGCTTTGCAATCCTAATTTTTGTGCTTCTCTTAAAATCCTTGTAGGTTAAAACTCTAAAAGAGCTAACTTCAAAGAGCACGTCACCAATCGCACCGACAGCACCTAATCTAAAAGCTACATCAACGTCAGGATTATCGTCTTTGTCGCTTGTCGAGCTTGTAAAAAAATCTAACAGGTTAGTAATGAAACTCACCGGAATCACCCACCCTCAATGAACACATTTGACGAGCCGCTGGTTATCCTGCCCGTTTGTCCGCAACCTTGACATACAGTCGAATCGTTTATACGGGCGGCAGGTAAGGAATTAAAAAAGACAGTTGCTGCGCCGTCCGAAGTTTTAAAGGTTCCACCATGAGGACAATGGCAATTACCACTATCGCCGTGTCTATGCGCAGATAAACCGTTGATTATTATATTGGGACTGCCGTCACTGCAACTGCCATTTCTTGAGTGTGGGCAGCACTTTGAACCTATATCGCAAGTTCCATTAGTAGAATCAGTTGCTCTTGCTGCTGCCGGCATATCGCCACCTCCTCTTAATTCAAGAAAATGTTTTTGCCCTTTACCGTGATGTCCCCTTCACAAGTAATTTTTAAAGTCCCCTTGCAGTTGATCTCCATTTCGTGCGTACTAGTATTGTAAGAAACAAAAGAGCCGTCTTCATATTCCGTTTTTTGTACATCAGCGTCAACATTTTCAGGCACTTTGTCTACTTCGTTAAAAGAGGAACCTACAATCCAACCTGTGCCGGAAGTTTCATCATTTGGAGCAAACAAGCAGACAACTTGATCGCCTATCGCAAAATTAAAATATTTTTTATTTTTCGACGAACCTTGAGTTAGTATTCCGAGTTCTGCGGATACGTTATCATCTTTGTCGCCAAAAGTTACTCGCGCTGTCATTCGTTCAGGATATATCTGAGTTATTTCACCTTCACGGACAAGACTGTTTATCTTTTGCCCTAAGTCATCGTTGCCCATTAATATCCCTCCAAGCATTTTGACAATTCGAGAGTGGTAACAAAACCACTGCTGCCTATATTGTGTTTGCATTTGTCTATTAGGTACTTGCCATTCCATTTATGGAACTTTTTAAGCTCAACAGTTAGCCCTGCACTCAATCTAAGGTCGCCCATGAGTGTAAGTGTTACGGTGTTTTCTTTTTTATTCTTTTCACGTAGCGACTTTTTGGCAAGTCTATCTGCTTCTTCTTTACTCTCAACTTTTTTGTTAATCTTTAGAGTTGCGCCGTCATTTTTGTTTGTGTCGGAATAAGAGCCCTCAATAGTCTCTTTCGTCTTGCCCTTTTTGTAGGTAACGGTACAGGATTTGTAGACTTGATTCAACTTCGATTTTGCACTGAATGATTTTATGCGACTTTCGCCTTTAACGAAGGTGACAATCGCTGATTGTGATTCGTACTTTTCAAAGTCGAATATGCAGATTTTTTTGTCGGTCACCTTAAGTGCTAAACCTGCATCGGTACAAAGTTTGCTTAAAAACTTTAAATCAGATTGCTCGGATTGTTCCGCACGGGCAATGAGTGGATCTTCTTCGGTATCATAGAACAGTTCCATACCTGCGCCGTCCGCAACGTCTTTGGCAATCTTCGATAATTGACACTTCTCCCAGCTTCGAGAGCGATTGACACCTCTGATTTCAGCGTTATTTGGTATGGAATTAAATTTGATTTTAGCTTCAGCAGGCGGAAAGGTATTCTCAATTTCGTCGATCTCAAACTTGCCAAGATTTACGCTTTCAGTGCCACTGCGCCACCAATTTGTCGTAACGATCGAAATTTCTGCCGACGCTCCTTTATCAGGGAACCAGTCGCCTACCCACATTTCTTTTATGTCTTGGAGCGTCACCTGAGCGGTATCTGCTTCATTGCTAACCGCTTCCTCATAACTGAAAGATTTTAAAAATTGGTTTACTACGCGTGTCACATCTTTGGATTCGATTTTCATCTTAATTGTGGCTTGCCTTGCTTGTTGCATACTTCATCACTGCCTCCAAGGTGGCAAAACAATCGAAATATTTAAATCATCTACATCGGGGATTATCACTGTTTCGCCTGCGCTAAATATGAAAGTGTTTAGTTTATCCTCGTTTGCTTCCATCAATGCGTCAAGATAGTTTACAGAACCTATTTGTTCGTGTGCAATTTTGTCAAAAGTATCTCCTTGTACCGTAGTGTAAGTCTTCACTGATACCTTCTCCTTTCTTGCTCGTGCTGCCATTCTTGCATTTGCCTGTGAAAATCTGTTGCTAATTGTCCGGCCGCACTTTGCATAGTGTTAGCATCTGCATTGCCGTTTATGGTCAAGTTTATGGTTATGTTAGGCGTTCCCGCGCTGATTGATGATGAAGATTTTGTTTCGTTGTTTGTAACGGATTCGTTGTTGTTATTACTAACGCTTGTTTGATTCGACTTGAACCAACTTAAAGTATCACCCAATATTCCACCACTTGAGCCTTCAGAAATATTCGGAAACGCACCGACGGGCTTAAATATACGTTCTGTAACTTCTTTAATCGAATCATACACAGAAGAAAATTTTTCTTGCGAACCAACAATACCTGTAGGTGTTGGCAGATTTGGAAGAGTAGAAGGAGCATTTAAGGCGTTTGTTGTGTTTTGCCTTGACACCGAATTACGGTTGAAAATCCTCATCAAAGTCTGATAACTTTTTGAGCTTTCAATTTCGTTGTTGTTGTTGCTGGTCTGTACTCTTTGATCGTAATTAAAGCCGTTATTTGCCCCGTAGAGCGTTTCATTTGGCGTCCGCGATAGATTTATCATCTGGGGTGCTTGCAATGCGCTCACGGGGCTTGTAGGCGCTTTTAGAGGCATTCCTGATATTGCCTGTGTGGTTATCAGTGGATTAAAAGGCAATTGGTCTATATTTGGCAATGAGTATTTTCGATTGGTGAAAGTACTCACGTTTTCAGTTGAAGAGGTATTAATTCGACTACTGTTTGACTCTTGGTTAGTGTTTAATATAGTGCTAACGTTTTGAGCGGCCGCTTGCAATGGTGCTGTTGTCCTCTCAATCATCATTTGCATATCAGCTTGATCTTGACGTTGTTTTTCTATCGATTCGCGTTGGGCTTTGAGTTTAGCGTCGCGAATAGGTGATAAATCTCCTGTCTTGACAAGATTATCTGATGAACCGCTATAATCTTTTAAATTTCCGAGTTCGTCCGTTTCTGAAGGTGAAACTGTTGCTTGAGCCGCTTGTATTGGCAATGCGATTTGATTTATTGCTTTTTGTATCTCGATTTTTTCTTGGCGCTGTTTCTCAATAATCTCACGTTGTTTTTGGATTTTAGCGTCGCGAACAGGTGATAAATCTCCTGCCTTGACAAGGTTATCTGATGAACCTTGATAATTTTTCAAATTGCCTAACTCGTCAGCTTGTTCTTTTTCAGAAGGTGGTTTATCGAGTGTTCCTGTTGACGCATTGTAGACACCCAACATTGCGCCGGTCTGTTGCCATAATTCTATTGCACGTTGTGACCCGTCGATAGGGATTGCCGCCTCTGGTGATTTTTCTGCAAAGGTAGTTAAAAAAGCACCCTTGCCATAAATGCCGCCCATATAGTTAGCTGCTGCTGGTGCTGCACTAACCGACGGAGCCGTAATTTTTATATTGGCTATCTGTGTCGCCGCGCTTTGCAGAGCTGTTACCACCGATTGCGCCGCGCTGCCCATATTCGTTACTTGCCCTGCTGCTGTTCCGGCTACTGCTCCTAGCGTTTGAATGTTTCCTTGTGCTCCGCTCGATGTTTCGCCTAGCATTTGAATTGGCGGTTGTGCGGTTTGTGAGCTTTCGCCTAACTGCTGAATTAAAGGTTGTGCAGTCTGTGAAATTTCACCGAGTTGTTGGATTTGCGGCTGTACTTGTTGTGTTACTTCGCCTAAAACGGGTATGTTTTGAGCAGCCGTCTGAAAGCCTTCTACTGCCGTCGTTATAGTTTGTTGGAGTTGTTCGGCTGATGTCGCCGCTTGCTGTTGAGCATCAGCATTTTGTTGAGCTGCCTGTGCTGCTTGTTGTTGCGCTTCTGCATTTTGCTGCGCCCCGCTATTATCCTGCGGCTGCTGTTGTTGCTGTTGTTGAGCCTGCAAGGATTGGATTAGCTGTGAAAATTGTTCAGCAGATTTTGTTGCCGCCGCTTCAGCTTCAACGTTACCTTGTGCTTTTGCGTCTTGCTGCGCCTGCCGTATTGATTGCATCATCTGTTGTGAGAGTTGTGCTATCTGCTGCTGCGATTCGGCGTTCTTTTCAGGCGACTTAATCAGCGTCATTAACTGTTGAGAGAGTTGCGCAAATTGTTGTCCCTGTTCTTTCTGCTGATTCTGCTGCATTACTTGAAGTACGTTATTGGTTAATTGAGCAATTTGATTGCCGGTGGTCGCATTTTGCGCCGCCGCTAATGATTGATCACCTCCGTTACCCTTTCGCCATTCTGTCCGCGCATTTTCTTTCTTGGCTACACTTCCAACGTCGCCGTTGAAAACACCTTTGGCTATATTGACAATTTTGCCGATAGTTTCACCAATTCCGCCAAAAAGCGATTTAATGGTATTGACTAAGCCTTCAACTAATGCCTTTGCAGCGTCGCATAAGCCTTTCCAGGCAGTCGACCAATCACCGGCAAGAACGCCCGTAATGAATGTAGTGATGCCGCCAAATATGCCAATCAACATAGCTACAAAATTAGCGGCTGTGGTGATAATCGTCGCCAATATCCCCGCTATTCCGGTTAGCAATGTCGCAAAAGCACCTACCAAGACCGAAATTATGCTTTGACTGCCACCTATCGAATTAGTTAAAGTTGAAAAAGCCTCTCCAATTTGAGCAATCGCTGGTTGAATTATCGTCCAAGCCTGCTGAAATGCTCCGCTTACAGTATTCCACAGCATTTGAAAGAACGGCGCAACCGTAGACCAGTTTGAATAAATCAGATAAGCTGCAATGCCGATTGCCGCCGCTATTGCAATTATAGGCAGCATCGACATTGTGAGTGATAGAGCAGAACGCCCTGCCGTCAACATTGCAGCACCAAAACTTTTAATTGCCGCTCCAGCTGAAGACAGAACACTGGTTACTGACATGGAAGTGATAGCTGTTACAACTCGTATTCTCATTGCATTAGCACTTGCAATAACACCAAGCATTGACGCCCTCATTGAAGCCATAGCCGCCACAAAGCTCGCCCTCATGCTTGCAAGTGATAAACCATTTAAAATTGCATAATTCGCCGCTATCTTTGCTCTAAATGCAGTTATCGCTCCTCCGGCACTCAACCATTTTAATTTGAGTAACTCTGTTGCCAATCCTATACTCGCCATTCCATAAGAATAGCCTGCGGCAACCGCTCCAAAACCTGCCACTAAAATAGCAAAAGCAGTTAAAGCTGCAACCGACAAGCCGACAACCGTTACCAACCCTTGATGTTGGTTCGCCCATTGGGTAAAGCCAGACACTAAAGGTGTAATATTCTGCAATACACTTCTTAAGGAGTTTAAAAATGCACCGCCAATAGCGACTTGTGCACCATCAACGGCTGATTGGAACGCTATCATTGCGCCTCGTGTATCGTCGTTCATTGTATCGGCCATTTGCTTGGCGTACCCGTCAGATTTTCTTAATGCGTCTCGATATTTTGTAAATGTGTCCGTGCCTTGATCGAATAAAGCTAACCAACCTGTCTCAGCGTTGACTCCAAATATATTTTTAAATGCCGCTAATTTTTCATCTTGCGACAGGTTTTTAGTCTTTTCGCCGAGCTGTTCTAATACGGTTCTCATTTTTTCAGCTGGTGTTGCGTTTTGGTCAAGATTTATTCCTAGCGCCTCTAATTGTGCCTGTGCCTCTAATGCGCCTTTTGTTGCATCTGAAAGCGATATACCTAATGCGTCCATTTCCTTCGACGCAGTTTTAGGTGGTCCTGCCAATCTCAGTAAACCCATTCTTAACGAAGTGCCCGCCATTGACCCTTTGATGCCTGCGTTTCCTAACATCATTGTCATTGCTGTTGCGTCTTCAAGGCTTGCTCCGTAACTCTTTGCCACGGGAGCAAAGTATTTCATTGTTTCGCCGAGTGTTTCAAGATTGACGTTAGAATTGCTCATTGCATAGGCATATACGTCCATGAAGTGTCCTGCTTTTTCTACAGGAACTCCGATCGCGGTCATATTATCACTCACGATGTCCGAAGTTCGCGCTAAGTCGCTGCCCGACGCCGCCGCCAGTGATAACATTCCAGGCATTGCCTCGTATATTTGCTCGGTTTTCCAACCGGCCATGCCAAGGAACGACATTGCCTCAGCCGCTTGGGTCATCGTAAATTGTGTCGTTGCACCTAACTCTTGGGCTTGTGCCGTTAATTTCGACATGTCCTCCCGAACTTGTTCAAGATTGCCACTTCTTATGTTTTCACCCTGTGTCAAGGCTTTAACTTTGCTCATTGCATGCTCAAATTCCATTGCCTTATCTATTGAGCCGGTAAGAGGAGCGGCTATTTGTTGAGCTGTTGAAAGAACACCACTAAAATTGCCGGTTGCATTGTAAAATTCGTTAGAAGTTTGTGATTGACGAGCTTGTGCTTGTTGAAGCCGTTGCTGAGTTTGTATCTGACGATTTAGTTCTGCCGTTGTTTGAGAGACCGCTAATTTCAATGCAAATTGACTTTGCCCTAAATTGTTAGTTGATACTCCTGCTCGAGATAGAGCAGAACTTAGCTGTTGGAGTTCTGCCCGTTGACTTGCCAACGTCGCCTTTAAGGAGTCAACTTTATTCTTTGCGCTTGAATAGGCTTGACCTGCTGATTTAGCTGCCGATTCAGATTGTTTTAACGCATTTGCTGCTTGTTTATAAACGTCTCCTGCCGCTTTTGTTGCTGCTTGGCTTTGCTTTAGTTGTGTCGTTGTTCGCAATATCTGCGCTTGAAGTCGTTGGAATTCTGCAGTCGGTTGCCCATTCTTCAAGGCTTGACCGCTTGCTTTTAATTCGAGTTCCGCCGCCTTTAACTCGCGGAGTTTATTTTTTAATCCTTCAGTTGCAGTTTTAGAAGTATCAAACGCCGATTTCAGCGTTGAGGCTTTAACTCTTAATTGCTCTGTTGCTTGAGCGGCTTGCTTATACTCGCTTTCAAGTTGTTTTAGCCGACTTTGCGCTTGTAAGAATTGAGTGGAATTGTCTTTGACCGTCTGCTTAAGCTGAGAGAATTTAGATGCTAATGATGAAGCCTCGTTGAGTTTCGATAAGGTTTGTTGCAGTCTTAGTATTCCCTCACCGTATTGACCGTTGGAAACGTTCTTTAAATTTGCCATACTCTTTGAGGCATTTGATACCGCTGCCATGAACGAGCCGGATAACTGTCCAGCTATTTTAAAAGCAACTTCAAATATTTTTCCCGCCATTCTCTCACCTCCTCAATCAAAAAAACCGGATTGTTCCGGCTTCTTTTGTTAGTCTTTTGGTCTTATCACGTTTAGCAAAGCATTATTTGCATCACTAGCTAGATAAAAGTTCGTCCTTTTGGAATATCCATTTTGGTAGAGGATAATTATTCCGTCGTTTTTGTTCTCAAGCGGTTCGTAATAATAACCACTATAATAATTATATGGCGTTTTTTCATTGAAGTCCCAATAAGTGCCGTAGTTATACAGAACTGCAGTTCTTGAAGTAGAAATGAGATAATAATCAGCATATAAGAAAGTGCCGTTATGGTTAAATGTTATTTCTACATTGTCTCCGTTTGTCCCATACCTCTGTTCTGCGATTGAAGGTGTAAAGGCTACTCTATATTTGGTTATATCGCCATTATACTTTTGTTTAGTGTAATTCAAGTTGTTAGCAGTGGCATAATTCTCAACATCTTCAGCTTTAGTATCGAAGTTGAGGCTTGCAAACAAACTCTGCAATTTGTCAAAAACTACAACTGAGTCTTCCGCTGTTTTTTTCTCTTCGACGATCTTTGTATTTTGGTAATTTTTCGTTGTTTCTGAACCGTCACTACAACCAAAAGCATTTAAAACAATCATTAGCAAAAATATTACGGTTAATCCCTTCATCGCACTCACCTCGCAATGCCATTGTAGCACATTGACAAAAGCAATGCAAGAGAAAGGTTACTTGCAATTTGCGACACAAGGGCAAACTCTTTCCACAAATTGCAAGCGTTATTTTTTTCTTTGCTTTTCTATTTTTTTGATGTACTTCTTTACCGCATCAAGCCAGCCACCCAATCCTCTCACATCTTGCCTCATCCAAAAGTCTAGACTGCCAAATTTGTGTAGATTTACTGCGATGTCTCTGTAGAGTTCGGCGATATTTCCGTTACGTCCAGCGAAGAGTACAAAAAATTAAACACCACCACTGTGACTTTGTTGTATTCTTTCAGGTTAAGTGCTTGGATTTCCGGATATGGTACACCCAGTGCCCTTGCCGCTAGTCTTGCCTGAAAACTTTTTGACGTGCCGATCTCGACTGCAAGATTACCAGCACGGCGTTCGGCTTTTTCCGCCTCTTCAAAGTCATAGCCGTTAAGCGTGTCGAGGTTTTCCTTCATTTTTTCAAAATCGATAGTCATTTTTCTTCACCTCTTAGATCAAGCCTAACGCCGTTTTAAGATCCGAAACGCAATCAACGCCGTTAATTTTGCAGATACCGTTAAGTTTGTCGAGTTCAAAAACAACTTTTTTGTTATAGGTTTCCTTGATGTTGACGATTGAGCAAACTGTTTCGGTGTCCATAAGTTCCGCCGGCACAACTTTACCGAGATTGAGATTTTTAGGCACTGCACCAATCTCAAATTTGTCTTGTACAATACTGTATTTGCCGGTTGCTGAATCGTAGCCTTGTTGCGCAACATAAAAAGCAAAGTCTATGCGATTGTGTTGGATAAATTTAAAGTTATGCTCATTAATTGCAAGCCATTTAATAGTCGTTTCGAGATTGCTAAAGTGCCCGATAGTAGGTACATCAATTTCACCAAGAACGCCTGCACCTTTAATGGTGGTTGTCATGTAGGCGAGATCGGGAAGAGTTACCTCAGCACTGCCGAGAGTTCTACCACCTGCTACATAAATCTCGTAGTTAGCAACGTGAGTATCAAATTTATTGATAGTTCCTGCCATTTCGTCCGCCTGCTACTTAAAACATAGTCACTTATAGACAAATAGTCATTATGTCTATGTCAAGATGTTTTGGGTGAGCCTCACGGCTTCACCTTACTGTTTCATCGTATCCGCTCTCGCCGTAGCTATTAGCATTGTTTTGATACTCCACAGTCGTTTCTTTCCGGCTAGCCACCGGTAGTCAGCTTTTTCAAGCTATTTTATATTCTGTCGCATTCTTCAAATTTATTGCAGCGTTTATATCTCTGTCTATCTCAAATCCACATTCACAATGATAAATTCTGTCTTTTAATTTTAAATTGGTCTTGATTCTTCCGCATTGTGAACATTTCTTTGAACTTGGATAAAATCTGTCAACTATTCTTACTTCTATTCCTTTTTCTTTCGCTTTGTTTGTCAACTTTGTCCTCAAGTAAGATAATCTTTGTGCTGCTATCGCCTTTGATAAATGTCGATTCTTCATCATTCCCCTGACGTTCAAATCTTCCAGCACTATGAAACTTGGTTCTTGTTTCATTATTTCGCTGATGATTTTATTTTCGTAGTCTACTCGAATATTTGTCAGAGTTTGATATATTCGCTGTATCTTGACCACTTGTTTTTCTATGTTTGCAGAGTAAGCAGCAGTTTTTTCACCTCTCTTTTTCTTTGATTCATATTTTCTGCTCAAACGCCTCTGCTCTCGTCTAAGTTTTCGATTGAGTTTTATAACTTTCGGCGTCTTGTTGATGTTTGGCTTGATGACGCCGTTTGACATTATCGCTAATTCCTTAACTCCTAAGTCTATTCCAATGCCTTCTCCTTGCGGCTTTTCTGATTTCTTGTCAGGTATTTCTACAAGCACTGATACATAATATCGACCGGCTTTGTAACTAATTGTGCCGCTGTTGACTTTTGCATTCGTTGTAAGGTATCCTTTTTCTTTGAGTTTGACTTTTCCTATTGTCGGTACTTGTATTTTGTGCCTCCAGATTGTCCAATCTCCATTATTATTTTTTGGAAAGTAGGCTTTGACCTTTTGTTCTCTCTTTTTCTTGAACTTTGGTCTATTTGCCTTGCCTTTCATATAATTTTTGAACGCTCTCTCGGCATTCATCAAGGCTTGCTTTCTTGCTTTCGCTCCGCATTCATCTATCCATTGCAAATCCCTCTTCACGACATGATTGACATATTTATCAAAAGTATATGCTGTCACGAAGAAGCCTTTGCCCAAAGCCTCATAGACTTCAAAATTACTCGCCAGATAAAGATTATACAGATAGCGGCAAGTTCCCAGCGTCTTTCGGATTTTTATGGCTTGCTCAGGCGTTGGCAATATCTCTGTTTTGAATCCCTTTAACATAGCTCTTCATCCTTCTTTATCTTGCCTTTATACTTTCTCAAGCCATATATTCTGCACGAAAACACATGTATCACACTGATTAAATCCTCTACCATTTCTTTTTCCGGGCTTAATTCCTCATTTTTTACTATCTCTATTTCCACTCCATATTGACTTAACCATTGTTGATACCACTCAAATCCGAATCTCACAAATCTGTCTTTATGTGCTATCAATATTTTACTTATCTCTCTATTTTGTGCTCTTGTTAATATTTCATTCCACTTTTTTCGTTTGAAGTTTAAACCGCTTCCTATATCTGTTACTACTTCATCTACTATTATTCCTTTTGCGTTGGCATATTCCCTCAAAAATGAGATTTGATTTTTTAAATCGTCTTTCTGTCCTGATGATGATACTCTTGCGTATATTATTACACTTCTTTTCTCTTCTTTTTCCGGCTGCCCTATATACTCAAGATATTGAGTTTCTGTGTAATATCTCCTTCCTGTTGGGCTTCGGTGTGCTTTTAATATTCCTGCTTTATCCCATCTTTGTAATGTTTTTACTGATATATTCAATTTTTTGGCAAATTCATAAGGTTTATAATTACTCATAGACTTATTTTATATCTTTTGTCTATGTATGTCAATGTTTTAAATTACAGTTGATAACTCCTATTATTCAAATAAAGTCGAAAGATAATCAGGGTCGTATTCTTGGATAAAAGTAATTTCGCGTGCTGGTGACGGTGGTGTAAAGTAAACTCTAAACCTTAATTTGCCGTCCATTAGATTCATTGTGCCATTATCGCTGTCCAAAAATTCAACTCTGCCGCCAAGAAGTGCGCCGCGTGAAGTCAGTCCATTTAGCCAAGTGTTTGCACTGTTGATCACCGAATCGATCAGTCGGCGATTAGTTGGCTCGTCTATTTGGCTCCAGTAGTTTATGACGAGATTATTGTTGACAAAATTAAACATACGGCGTATAGCAACAAAATTATCTTTTGGGTCGTTTGACTGAGGATATACGGCCGTGCGATTCCCCCAAAGTTTCCAGCCATTGAAATTGATACAGGTGATTATTCCGTTGCCGTTTAAATCGTTGGCCGCATCAAGCCCGAAATAATTTTCGCTGCCGTCCTCGTTGTACATTCCGTCAATCGAAATAGCCTTATTAGAAGGTGAGTTGTAAGGTATTTCGTCATTCTGTCCATCAAGGCGATTAAGGAGCGCAGCCACATAGGTCGAAAGATGATAGAGCGTTCCGCTCAATCCAACCATTGGATAACAGGCAAATTGGAACTTGCTGGTAAATCCGTTTTGGGTTTTCCATTCTCCGGCTTCTCCATAGCCGCCTATTTCTGTTGTGTCAAGGTCTACAGGAGCACCTGCTTTAAAATGCCCGTTGATTAACTCAACTGCCGCTGCAAGTGCCGCCGCTACTTTAGGGTATTTGCTCCAACCAGGGGCTATCACTGAGCCAGGCAAAATTCCTGTACGAGCATAGACTTCACTGATAAGTTTAATGCCCGTACATTTGCCGGTTGTCGGGTCGACTTTGCCGATAATATCATCTATCGTAACTTTCGACGGGTCGGGTTGCGAATAAGAGAATGTTGCTTTGCTATCAGTGATTTTGCCAAGACTTGTGATTGTCACGATTATGTTGTTATCGCCGTCTGTTTCGGTGGTATAATCATCACCTTTAACGAGCAGTACTTCTGTAATTCTTGTTTCTGTGGTTACTGTCGGTGTGGTGCCACCGTCGTCATCATCATCAACGACGTCTGCTCCTCCGCCGCTAATTGGGATGGCGGTAGTGTAAGTGGTGGTGCCGTCGAGATCATCATCGATATCATCATCTACAGGATTGTCTCCGTTTTGGATCTCAACAATAGTGGTCTGCTTACCTTTTACTACAAGTGTATCCAACAAAATAGGTGCTGCCAATGTAGCAACACCGTTTGCGAGCGTTATTTCTTTTGTTACGTCCGTCTTGTGCACTCTCGGGTTAAAGACGTTCACAAATACAACCGGTGAAACATTAAAAATATCGAACATAACTTCTGCCGTCTCAGCGTTTGTGTAAGTTTTAATGTCATCGGTATCGCCAAAGTAATTCACGTACGTAGACTTATCATAACAGAGGGTAGGTCTGTTTATGCCGACAGGATTAGCTGCCAAATGGATAGGTGACAATCCGACCGATACCGTGATACCGCTTGTTATTGTTTGCAGTGACGGCGTAGTGGTCGAAGATTCCTCTGTGTAAATTCCGTGTTTGTAGTTTGACATTTTATCATCTCCATTCTATTTGTGGTGGTGTAGGCTGTGGCACCACGTATTTTAGTGATATATATCCAAAGTGATACGGGTGTGGTTGCCTCTCAATGAAATTCATTTCTGCGTTTGAAACAAGGCGAAAACCATTTGCAATTATTGGCATAGAGAGCAAATGACTTCGTATCGTTTCCGATAAATTCATTAAATCGATCCAAGCGTCTTCATCTTCGCTATAGGTGCCTATCGTTAGCCCGATAATAGCAACTGAAGGCGCAGGATCGGTGGTCTCTAAATCATCTCCAACACTTTGGAGAGCAACTAAGACTAAGGGATAGCATGATCCTTTTTCTTCGTCGTCTCTTTCATCATCAAGCACGGTATCAGGTATTTCTTGTTCGTACACCGTGACTTGTTTGTCTGATTCCAATTCGGAAGAAAATTTATAGACAGACGCCGCCTTGCGGACTTCATTGGATAAAGCTTTTATTAATCCAGCTAGTGACAAATTCACGTTCTGAATCCTCCTAATAATGCGCCGACTTCGTGCATTGCTTCTACTTGTATTCTTTCTTGCATTTTCGCCGTGATGAAAGTCGAAGTCGGCGGTTTGCCAAGCATTTCTGCAGCAGAAGGACCATAAAGCATCTTAATTGGATATCTTGACTTTCCTGTGCGCTTGAAAGGCTTGTTCCCTAAAGCGATAAAAGCATGTTCTCTAAGTGTTTGCTGCCCACGTATCACTTCAGAATACAGATAGTGATTGCCTTTCGTTACTTTTTTTGGTCTTTTAGAAGGTTTGTACTTAAAACTGGTAAGGGGCATACGATAAGAACTCGAAGACAATGTACCAACCGTGCCTGTAACTCTTACCTTAAGCGTTTTAGCAATGCTGCTTGCTTTTGCCGTATATCTTTCTGCCGCTTTTCTTGAGGCTGTTTGCTTTGCACCTTTAAGTGTTCGCGTAATAGCTGATTTTATAGCCTTCTCAACTGAACTTTGCGAAAAACCTGCCAGCATTCGTTCGATATTGCTCATATCGGCAATCGAAACACTAATCATAGTCTTCACTCCTGCCTATTTTTGATGCCGCCTTTGTTAGGCTTTGTCTGTAAGCATTTAAAATGATAATCGTAATTCCGTGCTCATTTTCGCAGTTCTCAACACTGTACATTCTGCCATCAACCTTTATTCTATCACCGTGCTTCGGTAAGCGTTCTTTTGCGGCGATAAAATCAGAAGTTTTAAAACAAACCTCAACAAAGTCACCGTGAAGAATTGGAAAAGTCTTTGATTCGCTACTGCTTTTTGCTTGAGTGTACTTGTTGACTACTGCCGCAATCTCTACACCGTTAATGACGTGCATTTCGGCAAATTCGTCTGTATTAATGAATGTGTCTAAATCTTGTTTTAGCAATTCCTGAAAAGTCATTTTGATTTACCCGTGAGATTAAGCGGCGGCAGTGTTGTTGCTTCTTCTTTGCCTCCGGTGTTTTTATTGTTTTTTGTGTTTTGTGGCGTAGCGGAAGTTCCTACAGCTTTGTTAGAGACAAACTCACTTTGGACGACAGTACCTTCTTGAGTCAATTCAGTTGCAAGGTCGTCTTCGACTTCTACAACGGCACCCATTTTAAAAAGTTGTCCATTAAGCCACAGACAGCCCTTTTGGATTTTTACCTTCTTCACTTTGAACACCTCACTCAGGATCGGCAACTTGACAGCAGATCCAAGAATCCAGCAGATCGGGAACCAGCATAAAGCGCGAGTAAATAGTGAATGACATGCTATTTGTGAGTTTGTCGGTGATATAACGCGGGAGCATATCGACGGCATAAGTTTGGAACGCTGTCCCCTCATCATTCATCATCGTTAAGGCTCCGTGTACCTCGCTGCCTTTACCCGGTACCGCCATAAGAACCGTATCAGGGTCAAGAAATGGCTTAACCTGCCCGTCATCATCTGTGTACGTTTGTGCATAGCTGTATATTTCGAGATTGAGTGCGTCAATTCTACCAACATACATAGTTTGTGGCGATGTGTAGTGTGGTGCTAAACTTGCCATTGTCAAGTTCTGCCTGTTTGGTATCATCAGCCAGTCAAGTATCTCTTTGTTTTGGCGCAGGTATTTAGGTACATTTTTGCCAACTATGAGCATTGTGGGTATCTCACCTAAATCCTCTTGGATTTTTTCACTCCAAGATTGCAACTGGTCGAAAATACCAGCATTGGCATTGTCCCACTTGTCGGAAGCGTTAGCGAGCGTAACTTTGCCGTCCCAGTCTTCCGTAAAGTCGATTGTGTCTACTTTTGTCAATACGCCGTCATCGGCATAACCGGCAATTTCTGTTTTGCCTGTAGTGAGAATGTCGACGGCTATTTTGTTTTTGCGATTTTGGATCATATCCATTAAGTCTTTGATGTCTTGAGCGATGATTGCCGCTGCTCTTTGTTCAGGCGTTATGTTGCTGAAGACCGGAGTTTCACCAAACATTCTGCGCTCAATGTCGCCAAGCGAAAGCGTTCTGCGCGGTCCTATCATTGGCGGTGCATACACTCTCATTTTTGAGCCGCTGCGTCCAATGTTCACGCCCTTTACTTCACTTGATACGATATACGGCGCGATTGCTTGGCGACCGCGTTTTCTGTACTCTACTGCTACATAACTTGTTGTCGTTACAGGCGGCTTGTTTGGAAAGAATGTGTCAAGAAAAAATGTTTCCGGCTTTTTTATCTGCTCAACTGCCTGTAAGAGTGTGAGTGTGTCGTTTAAGTTCCAGGGTATTGACATTTTAGTACTCTCCTTTCAGTGGAATGATGTCGGTAAGCAAGATGTTGACTTTGCGGAGGGGTTCCTCGAAGTCGTTAATGTCAACACCTTCACTAACTTTGATTTTGCTTCTGTTGAACAAGCCGCGTGAAAAAACTGTGTCGATAACACCGGTGTCGCTCCCTGCTTCAAAATCTGACTTCGCTATGTAAAGCGGCTTATTAGTATCCGATGCTGTTGCAGGTGCCACTACGCTGTCGCTGTCTTCTGCTAAGAGCATTCCGCGTTCAATTACGGCATTGCTGCCGAATTTTACATTTTTGAATCTTATCTTTTCTTCTGGACCTGCTACAAGGTCGTCCCATTCAAGACCGGTATCCATTTTGAAATAGTACTTTGACATCTTTACTTCCTCCCTTCATTTGCAAATTTTGCAATCAGATCGGCGGTCGATTTTCTTTCTGCCGCCTTCTTTTCTTCTTCGGTCATTACACGACTTGACGCAAGCACGCTATCAGCTCCGCTTGTAAGTTGGTCGTGAATTATCTTGAGTGCCTCCGCAAAATTGACATTGTTTGAAGGCTGTGCAGCAGTTGATTCTTTGCAATGCGCCTTCATCTGATCAACATATTTTTGCGCCTCTTCTGCTAAAACGCCTTTTTGCTTTGCAACGTCAATGTAAGTGTCGATGATAGCGTTGCCTGTCTTCATTTTATCCAGTGCCAACATTCTTTCGCGCTCTGCCAATATCGCATTCTGCAAATTGTTTGCATTTTTCACTTCGGACGTTGGAGACGCCACTTCTTCGGCTGTCTTATTGGCACCCACTTCTTTTAAGTCTTGCCTTTCCACTTTCACGTTTCCTCCTTTTTGTTTGATAAAATCGGCAAATTTATCTGGTTTTTGCAAGAATTTCTTGCTGATTTCTACTGAATTTATAAAAATTGTTCCATTTTTGTCCTCAATATTTGCGTCAACACCGGCTACTTCATCAACGAATCCATAGTCTTTTGCCTCTTGTGCTGTCATATATGTTTCGTCGTCCATCATATGTTTTAACTTGGTTTCTGACAAAATCCCGCTTGTTTTGCTCAAATATACGTTAATTATTGTCTGTTTTACGGCTTTTAACGAATCAGCAACCTTTTTCAAGTCACTTTCTTCAAAGTATCCCATAAGCCCCGTTGAAGGATTATGAATCATCAAAAGACTGTTGTTCGGTGCAGTCACGTGTCCAGCACACATTACAATTGTCGCTGCCGACGCCGCCAAGCCGTCAATAACCACATCAACATTGCCTTTATACGCCTTTAAGAGATTGTATATCGCGTGAGCGGCAAAGACGTCACCGCCCGGACTATTGAGGCGAACGGTTAAATCTTTGTTGTTGAGCGATTTTAAATCTTCAGCAAATTGCTTAGGTGTTATTTCATCTCCATACCAACTTTCTGATGAGATTTCTCCATACAAGATTAATTCTGCTTTCTCGTCCTCATTCTTGACGTTCCAAAATTTTTTAGTCATCGTCATCACCTCCCAACTCCGGCAAATAATAAGGCTCAAATACATTCAGATTGAAATTTGTTATCACCCAATCATAACCGCGCTCAAAATACATTTTCTTAGCAAGGCTATGTTTGTCTTTAGTGTACGGTTGCTGTATTTTGCCTAATTCGAGGAAATCATAATGTAGTGCCCTTTCCTCATTACAATTAATACAAAACTCTCCGATTGCTTCGAGTTCCGCCTTTTCTGCGTCGGGCGAACTGCTTAACCCTGCAACCCAAACTGTGATATATGGATTAGTCCAAACAACTGTAGTGCCTGAATTGCCGTTTGATTGTGTTTCTGATCGGAATGCTGCAACAAATATAGCATCGTCTATCTCCATTATCGCCTTGAATACTTCACCGCCGAAAATATCAGTTACATTTTCGTAGCCGTGTGGAAAATCTGTACGCAATGGAGGCAATAACTCGGCGTGTTCAACTACGATAGTGCGGCTGAAAAAATCCGAAATGACACGCAAAAACGTTTTACGGAGCAACTTCTCAAATTCTTCGTCGCGTGTAAAGTAGTTGGAAAGAGCGGCCAGAAGTCCACTGAACAAACTTGACGCGCCGGAAGGTGAAATACTTTGTAAATATGCTATTCTAGCCGTTATCTGTTCTTTGCTGTACATCTTCTTCTTCCTCCATATCGCCGTCCTCGTCAGTTTCGTTGCCTTCGGTTGTTGTTTCCGTTGGTTCGGGTTGCAATTCTTCCATCATCTTTTGCTCTTCGAGAAGTTTTTCGATATTTTCTGCAAAATCTGTTCCTGTCATTTCTGCCGCTTCTTTTTCGTGAGTAGAAAGCCCAAGCGCTATCCTTAATTGAGCGCCCTGTACCTCCTTAACGGGGTCAAGCTGTCCAATAGAAGTGCCATACCACTCTGCATTAGACCACGCCGCTCGTATTAGCGGATCATCAAAAAAGCCAGGGGCTTCTATCCTGCCACTGGCTACTGCTTCTATTAGCCACATCTCAAAAACGGGCTGGCAAAAATCTCTGATAAAGCATTCGCGGCTTTGTTCAAATTCTTTTTCGGCTTGTAAGAGTGCGGCTCTTGACGCTGAATAACTCGCCGTGAAAGACTTCATCAACACTTCGTAAGGGATGTTTAAACCTGCACCAATTTGCTTAATTAGTTCCTGTGTGAATACTCCAAAAGACGACTGGGACTTTCCGCCGTCTACAGCTTTAACATCTACACCTTTTGGAAGTGCGCTGAGTGTACCACTGCCTAAGTTGTATTCGTTGACATCTACTACTGGCTCATCTTGTTTGCCTTGCCCCTCTATGCCCGCTCCGAGCATTTCGTCAAGAGTTTTGTTGCTTTCCGGCTGCACAAAGAACAACGAGAAAAAACTTTTAACTATCGCGCTGGATAGCTCCGCGTTTGTATATCTCGAAGTTTGCTTGAGTGTTTCAATGACAGGTGCAAGTAGTGGAACGCCTCTAAATTGGTCAGGGCGTTGGTCTCTACAGACTTGCAAAACATTTGGCAGTTCTGCCAAGTTGCCAAATGCCTTGACACGAACCCATTTTGTTATCTCATCAGCACCAAGCACGTCATTTGGTACACGATTAGAAATGTAGTATGCTGCGATTTCGCCGTCATCATTGATCTCGACACCGCTTATTATTTTGTTGCCATTTTTAGCTCTTGCCTCTACGCTATGAGGAAACACACCTACAACGGTGCCGTCAAGCGGATTGGATACTCTGTTGGACTCCAAAAGTTGAAGTCGTAGCGTGTAAGGATTGCGAGGCGTTGGTTTCTTCCTTTTGAAAAGTGCAAAGGCATCTCCGTCTGCAAGATAGCTCACATACGCTATATGCTGCAAGTCAAAAAAGTTATTACGCCTGCAAACATCACAGTCAACAGTTGACGCCCAAAGTTTAAACTCTTCAACTGTTTTTTGTGACCATTCACGGGCAGTTTGTGCGTCGATACCTAAAATTTTAAATTTAGGTCTTGGGTGTACTGTCAATCCTGCTCCGACTACATATGACGATGATGTATTGATTGCTGCTGCGCCAATTGGTGTGTTAATCGACATGTCAAAAGCACGATTGCGCAGGGTACTCAGGTTCATATCAATATCGGTTTTTGGCGACAATTTAACCGGGCTCCATGCCTTCAGTATTTTGCTAGTTCGGCTCGCTCCACCTTCGCTATACCCCGAATTTTTAAAGTTGGTCGGGGCTCTCTGCCTAACTTTGTTTTTTCTCTTACCCATCTTGGAACACTACTCTCTTCGTTCTTCCGTTATTCAAAATTTCTTCATCGTCTATTGTTGCACCATCGTCTATTAAATCTTCAATGGCTTTCCTTATTTCCGCTAAATTTGCTCTCGTTAGCGTTCTATCCTTTAATGTGTAACTCTGTCCGAGCAGGACTTTTTCTTCTGCTTCGAGATATTGCCTTAATCTGGCGTTTTTTAATCTCTGCATTGTGGTCAACATGGTCTTCCAGTCCTTTGCTTGTATTTGTACTGCTGCCATTCTCGATAAGTCATCCGGTGCAAAACAGATTGCATTAATTGAGGCTTATACTTTGAAATATTTTTTTGTTGCTCGGCATTTAAGAGGAAGAATGCTTTTGCGGATTGTTCGGTGCTTTGTTTATCCATGCTCTCAACTCCAAATGTCAACACTCTTAGAATGAGCATACTTTTTTGATTTCAACGCGGCTTTAGGTGCTGATGCCGTTTTTTCGACTTCGGGTGTCTTTTCACCGGTCAGCGACTCTTTTAACAGTCTCCAGTCGATGTGTGGCTTGCAGGATTTAAAAACCGCAAGATTGTAAACTCGAAGGTCAAGCGATTCATTTCTAGCGTGTTTGCTCACAGGCTCCCACATCGAATAAATCTGCCCACCGCTTTTATGAGTTACTTTGTGTTCGGCGATCAATTGCTTAAAATAAATTTGGTCGTAACCCCGAAGACCAAGATATTCATCATCTTTCGGGAAGTGGAAATATTGAGCACCAACTTTTTTTATGCCAAGACGGCTGAATACTTGCTGCTTACCTTCATTCACTCCGAGTAGCTGAAGCGGTATTCCTTCTTTTAAAAGCGTAACCTTAGATACTAGCGGCACTCCTGCTCCGCCTTGTCCTTTGATTGCTATTCTTTGTTTGTATATGCCGTCTCTACAGTATTTGTAGACTTCGCTCGTAAAGTGACCGCCTGAGTCGATGAAAGTGCGTACAACTTTTAAAGGAGTGCCATTTTGCAAATGATATTTTCTATCCAATGCTTCATCGAGTTTTCTCCACACATAGCTATTATCAGGTTGACCGGTTATGACGCCTCTGATAATGCCGTAGCATTCTTCGCTTTCGCTCCAACCGCAAATTTCGTACTCTAATCTATTGTCCTGCACATCTACTGCCGCCGTCAACAACAAAACGCCGTCCGGCAATTCTGCTCCATATTCTTCACATCTGCTCAAAAATTGTATTTCGTCTGCAAAGGCTCCTGCCAACTGATAAGAAAGACCAAAACGTGTATTTATTACAACTTGTTCGCGTTCCGGTCTGCCTTGCGCTTCTAACCATTCTCTCATTATTCCGCTCCATGTTAGCCACGGTGATGAAAATCCATTCACATAGAAACTTCTAATTCCGTTTTGTGCCGCTTCAGGATTTAAAGCAACATACTTTTGAGGTGCATTCTTTATCGTGAGTTCATCAAAAGAGCGGCCACAATCAGGGCAACGCCATAGCACTGACTTAACAACTATTACCTTATGTCCGCTTTCGTCCTTGACCTCTTGATAATCGCTTATCATCTGCTTGTAATGAAGAGTATGATACTCTCCACAGTTTGGACAACGGTGTCTCCATTCTTCTTGAGTGCCTGTTATGTACTCAATGTCTATTCTTGATTCACCTTCGATTGTCGGTGTACTGCACATCACCATTAAGTTGTTCCAAAATGTTGACATGCGCTTGCTGGCTATATCTATTGGATCGCCTTCGGTGCTGGCAGATCTCGGGAATCTATCGACCTCATCACACAGGAGTATTCTCACAGGTCTTGACGCAAGACCCGCAGGAGAATTGGCACCGCAAAAGATTAATCTTCCACCCGGAAAGACTTTTGACAAAATTGTTTGATTGCTGTCTCTTGTTTTCGCGCTGTCCTTTAAATCGAAAAACAAAGGCGTCAAAACCTTTGTATCCTTTATCATATTTGTTATGCGCATTTTTGAGAAGTCGTTCGCCATTTCTATTGTTGGTTGTATCATCATTATTACACACGGGTCTACGTGAGCAAAACGTCCGATTATGTTGTTCATTATTTCAGATTTAGCTGCTTGTGCACACCACTTTAAGACGATTCTATGTATGCCGTGTTGCGTTACGGCTTCCATTGGTTCAGCCGCGTATGGTGTCCTCGAAGTCTTCCAACGACCAGGTTCCGCTGATATACCGCTTGAAAGTTGCCGATAAGTATCGGCCCATTTGCGGACGCTGATTTTGGGCAGCGGTTTTAACCCGCGTGTAAGAGTGATTTTGTGGAGTTGCTCTTTAGTCTTCACTCGCATCACCACCTGTGCCGTCTTCGATTTCCTCTTTAAACATGTCGGGATTGTACTTTGACATTTCAGACAGATTCTCTTCTATCTCGCTGTTAATTATGCTGAAAATGGTATCTTTATCTTTGCCTTCGAGGATTGGTGCTAATTTTGTTGGTATGCCTAAAAGTTTTGTACGCAGCATAACTAACTGTTCAGTCATTGCAAGTTCGACCGTTTTAGCCTCGTACAGCTTGCCTCGCTCTTTTTCTAATTTGAGCTCCGCAAGTTCGCGCTTGGCTTTTTCATGCTTGCCGTGTTCTTTCCAGTAGTCAACGCCTTCTTCACTGATTTTCTTGCTTGAATAGTAGTTGCGAATACTATCGAAAAGCATTACGGCGCCGCTTTTGTCGGACTCGTCCCTTACTACAACTTTTTCTTGAATGAGTTGGTTGACTCTTGAAGGTGTCACGCCGAGTGCCTTCGACAGAGCGGATTGGGATACCGTCATTTCCTTAATGTTTCCGGCAACTTTCACATAAACACCACCTTTAAATAGAAAAAAAGACCGCCAATAGAAAGAAAAAGTTACCAAGTGTAAAAAAAGAATTGTGCCTAGAAAACCGCTGGGCACGTGGCGCGCTCCAGCTCCACATTTCCGCCGAAAGTACCTTGACACAATCAAAAAACCGCTGCCCACCAAGCAACGGTCTTTCTGATTCACAGAGAGGACTTAGAAAATTTCTTCGTTAATGTTGTTGAGTATACCATATCACATTTTTCGATATTTCGCAATAGTTCATTATATGTCATTGTATGTCATTATGTGTCATTTAGTGTCATTTTCAAAAATTTTTTCGAGAACACCAAGTGCGATTCGTTTATGGCGTTGGACTTGGACAACTGACAACTTCATCATCTGCGCAATTCTCTTCCATGAGTAGTTGTAGATATAGCGTGACTTCAATACTGTTTGCTTGCGGCGGTCTTTGATGAGCGTCATTATATCCATTTCGACGAGTTCACGAACGAAGTGATAAGCATCTACTTTGGTCTGCATATGTTGGCATTTAAGAAGAAGGTTGAGCACCGATGTCTCTGTCTTTGATGTGTTATTGTTCTTAGCTTTTGGCATATCAGTGAGTGCCTGCGATATGTTGACTGCTCTCTCTCTAAGTGTGATCATCTGCTCGCACATCTCATCGATCTCAAGCTGCATATCTCTGATGCGTTCCAATGTCTTTTCTACTTCTCTCATTATTTGCACACCACCAAATATTTATTTAGTGATTTCTTTGAGTGCTGCGAATAGCTCTGTTGAATGTTCTTCAAAGTACGGCTTGATGTATTTATCGTATACCTCTTTTGCTTTGCCACTGAACAGGCTTCTATCTATGTAATAGCCGTATTTGGAGTGCGGCTTTAGCGTTGCCTTGCAGGATCGTACGAACCTAAGCAGCGTTGCTAATTCTTCGTTTGTCTTTGCCGCTTTTCTGAATATTTTAATCCATATTGCGCTGTCCTGTGGCAAATCTTTTGATAGCGCGTCCCAATCTTCGTAATCATAAGAATCATCGTATATGGCATTTTGGATTTCAGGAGTTAGCAATTTTTGCCGATATTCTTCGCGGGTGTTTATAAACAACTCCATACTCACGCCTTTAATTTTATCTCCATCTGGTAACATCATTGCAAGCAAAGAAATAATCTCAAGCGTATCCTCTTTTTCTTGTGTCCAGGGTTCGCAATCGTCTTTCATCACGACATTGAATTTTTGCATATACTTTCGAGTGTGCCAGTCGTAGCAGAGAAAATAGTTATTTTCGATTTCACGAACCGTGACTCTTTCTTTAAATGCTTTTCTTAATTCGAGCTCAAGTCTTTTTTCACCACGGTAAATAATGTTGTTTAACAATGCTTCTTTAGCAAGTTTTTCACGTACCTGTGCAGGGTTGATGTCTAATCCAAGTGCTTTACGCCTCTTTCCCCAGTCAATTGTATCTTCCAAAAATCTCACCTCCAAAACATCTATCACGACAAAAAGGTGCCCTAAACCACGTCAAATCAATAATCACGAAAAACCGTAACGATCAATAACGGGCAAAAAAACGGGGTTTAAGGCTTAGTGGTGCGGTTTTCACGATTTCACGGTATTTTTGGGTACTATACACTATATAAGAGGAGAAGTTGCCCGATAGTTGGTAATAAGTTCTATATAGGTACAAAGTTTATATAACATACTTTTTGATACACATATATATTTTTACCGTGATTACCGTGATTACCGTGATAAAGCCTATAATTACAACTTTTTTTAAATGTCGCCAAGCGTGAAACTAGCGTTATTTAACGTTATCTTGGTTTAACTTGCCAAATGGTATTTTGTAATACCTGGTAAGTGGTTTACTCCCCTGAATATAGTGCAGGTTGTGTTCTTTGTCTCTCTTTTTAATGGCGCCGATCTCTAAAAACTCTTTAATTATTTTTTCAGGATTAAACCCACGTTCTTCGAGAATTATTCTGAGTTGGTCGGGATAAAAACCAACAAAGCCGTCGTTTGGATCGGTGTCTATTATGCCGTAAATAGGAGTGACTTTCACGTCGTCTGGTTGCATACTATCTACCAAGAAGTGTTTTTGCCTTTCACTTATTACACTTTGAATGGTGTTTATGGCACGCTGTACGTCCGTGATTTCGTTTTCGTCGGGCATCTCTTCGGCGAACATAAGTATATGCTTTACGGCGTTATCTATCACGGATTCCAAAGGTGCGTTATAGGTAATAGTTCCAAACAATTCTACGCAAGCGGATGAACCAACTATAAAGTTGCGATGGGTAATATTCTTTTCCTTAAAGGCTTTTTTTACTTCTTCACGCTTAAGGAGTTCTTGATAACAGTCTTTTAATTCGCTCCTACCGTTAGGATTGCTAATGTAGTCAATCCAAGGTCTGTAAAAATGCCCGTGGCAGCCTTCTTCAAGTGCAACGTGAATTTCTTGTGCTAAGTCTTGCGGCAAAATCTCGTTACCACCAAATTCAAGCACGCGGACTTTTTTGCCCATCTCAGATGACATAGTAGTAAACGGATTTTCACCGGTAGTAATGGCAATGGTGGAGAAAATTTTGTCGCTACTATCTTTTATGGATGCGTTTTTGTTAAGGCGTTTACGATTGTCGCCGTTCTCGATTAAGTAAGGTAGCCTATCGATAGCCTCCATACCTTTTTTATTATTTACTGTTTGCAATTCGTTAAGACAAAAGGCATGATTGGTCAGTTCTATTGCCGCTTCGATGATATAGTTTTGTGTTGCGTTAAATGATTTAATATAGTATTTTGGATCGGCGAAAGTTGACACCGCCAATTTTAATGCTGCCGTTTTACCGCCGCCACTCCGACCGTAAAGGTGAGCCATAGAGTTGCGTATATTAAGTATAGGAATAACAGGAGTTAATAAAAAGAGCCCAGAAGTAAGATAATAATATTTGTATTTTATAGCTCTACGGTGAAGGTCAAGCCACTTATCACGGTCGCCTTTGATCGTGAAGATTCGCTTGAAGTTGGTGCTTTTGGAATCCAGGACGTAACCGTCGCCCGCCGGAGCGCAGATAAACTTTTTAAAGCCTTCCCCCTTCCAACCAGGGCGCGAATAAGAGTTTATGACAGGTATGTCGGGATTTTTAGCTACTAACTCGCTGATGAACGGTATAAGCACTTTTGCTGAATAGCTATTGACATCTAAGCCCGTATCGGATAGGCCTACAATTTTTTTAGCGTCCGCCAAGCAGCTCTTTTCAGTAGTTAGAGAGTGCCATTTACCGCTAGCAGTATCCTTGTATTGAATTTCGTATTTTTGGAGATTGTTTTCGTCAAGGTTCTTAAAGATGCGAGTTACGACAATTGGTGTATAAGATGCAACTTCTAATTTATGATTGAAGATGCCACCATTTTCAAAAACAAAGTTGTGTGGAATGGTGAGATTGATAGGGCAATCAGGAAATATTTGTCGAGTTGAACGTCCTTCACCGACTGCTCCGTTATCAAGTTTTTTATTGCGTCCTGCGGCTATGTTGATTTGTCTATCAAACTCTTGCATACCGATAATTTTGAGATCTTTTACTCTGTTTCTGAAATCAGCAAAAACGTAATGGTATTCGGTGTTTGCAACACTGTCAGCAAGTCTCAAGTTGTCGTAATTAAGGGCAATTTGAGTCGCTTCCTTTTTGTTTTTAGAACTTAGCAAACCTGCAATTTCTTCTAATTTATTTGCACGTTCTTCAAGAGACATGTTGCGTAAATTTTTGATATTTATGCCACCTTGCCCGATAAGTTCTTCAGGAGTACAAGGCTTAGTTGCGGCTTGTACTATTTCGGAACTTAACAGGCAATCTAATCTAAAAAGATTGCGCCCACCTGCAACTAGCGTTGGTTTAATTTTGCCTTGCTGCACATAAAGTTTAAAAGTTCTGTGAGGAATGCCAAGAAGATTAGCAGCTTCTTTGGAGGTCAAGAGCTTTTCTGACATAGTATTATCAACTCCATTCTTGACACCAACGGAGTTGTTTGGTATACTTGTACACGAAGAGACGCCACCGTCGGTGTTACTATTATTGATTTTGTTATCATTATTATTGTAACACGAACCAGCGTCTTTTTCAATGCCTTTTTTTAAAGTTTTAGTGGCGTGAGCTATTACAGTCTTGACAGCTTCGGCAAATTTTTCACGATTCGCGACGAGATAATCATTAACGTCTTTATAATCGCCGGTAATATTGGACACAATGTAAGGAAAGTTAATTGCAGCAAGTTCTTTCTCAAGCCATTTAGAAGTTTTTTGACCTGCCTCGTCGTTATCAAGCACAAGAACGAATATTTTGGTGTTGCATTCCATTTCAGGATTTTTGAGCCTGTTAATCAACATCTCCTTATTGCTTGTGCTGCCGAGTGCAAGAGCATTGTAACCAACTTCATAAATGCTCATTGCATCAATCTCACCTTCGACGACGAAAGTTATTTCTTGTTCCAGTGCAGCATCGGTATTAAACATTCTGACCGAGCTTACTTTGAGTTTTGTGTATCTTTTTTCAAGGTCCGGCACTATTTCGCGAGTATCACGAGCAAGGTAACTGAAGCGGCTTGTAGGAATAATCAAACGTGGCGAGGGCTTGCTATATCCGCCCACAGGATTAATCCAACTCTTGTCAAAGCCAAGTTTGAAGTGTTTAGCGGTTTCAAGTGATAAGCCACGACGTTGCCAGTAGTCAGTTTCTTCAAGGTGTTTTTCGGCCTCTCTGAAAAAACCGCTCTTTATGTAGTCAGTTTCTTTTACCCTTTTTCTTACAGGCGTTGGTGGTGGTGTTGCCGGTTTTGGAGCCGGTTTATTCTTGTAACTGTCGCCTTCTTTATCGTCATAACGGATTCCGATTTGGTCTGCGCAATATTTGACGGCTTCATAAAAATTGTAATGATTAGCTTCTTGGACGGCCTTGATAACGTCGCCCGCAAAATCACACTTGAAACATTTAAGTACATTAGGTGTAGGAGTTTCACGAAGTCCGTCGCCGTCTGAACCACTACCATTACCACAAAGAGGACAGACGACGCCTTTACCGGAACCGTCAGTCGGTAACACTTCACGCCAACGGGATTTAATTTCTTCTATGATATGTTCCGGAATGCCCATTACTGCTCACCGCCCTTGATTCGTTTCGTGATGATATATGCACCGGTCTTTCTAAGTGATGGAAGTACTTCGCTTGTCACCCAATCGGTGAACGCTTCAGCGGTTGGTAAAGTTGAACCAAAAATCAATTTGTACAAGCCAGCTTCGTCAATCAAAGTGATCCTATTTTCAATGCCTGAACCCACGTTTTTCAAGGGGTGGTCTGGCACCACCCTATTTGTGACGCGGTTTCTGTCAACTAAAATTTTGTGATTGTCTCTAACATTTTGTTTTAAAGCATTAACTGTATCTTTGTAACCGAGAGCTTTGGCAACATCACGACCAACAAAACAAGGAGCGCCATCAATAAGGACAGAACGAATATTTTTTTCGCTCAATGCATCAGTAAAATCAAAAGTCTGTAATTCGGACATATGATCAGCATAAAACTCATCAATAATAAAATCGTGCAAAGCATTACTGAGAGATTCAGCCCAGTTGGCGACATTAAGCGGAGCCGCTTCAGCAAGACTCATATAATCGACGATTAGTTTAGTCTCTTTGTAAGTATGAACAGGAACGAGAAGGTTTTTATTGTAATGTGCGCAAATGAAGTGAATTGGTATAAATTTTTTTGCAGAGTAGGAGATGAATCTCAGGGACATATCAATGCCACGAGCAGTGTTGTGGAAAAGTTCGCTACGGAAAAAGAAGGGATTGCTACCGACATTGATGATATTAATGGAATGCTCGTACTTATAATTTCCAGAGACGGTTTGGAAGTAATGATAAGATTTGATGTCAGAATCAGAAATTACGTGGACAATAGCGTTTTCCGGCAGTTCGGAAGGCTTAAACCTCAACTTTTTATAAATTTGCATAAAAAATACCTCCAATGCTTGACACGAAGGAGGAATTTTGTTATACTTACTTATATGTAGCAAGCAAACAAAAGCCTCCCGCGTGCCATTTATGTGATTTTTAATTGTATGTTAATAATAGCATATTAAGCGGCAGGTGTCAATATAGAACTGTAAAGTCGAGCAGAAATGTTCGGCATTTTAGTTTGCAACTATTGACGATGATCTACTGTTTTGCCAGGCTTGAGTAAAAGCAACTGTCTCTTTTATCTCCTGCCACTTGTGATACCCCCAGCCTTTTTTATACTCACAGACTTCAGCGATGTGTTGGCAATCTTCGAGAGATTTAGCGTAGTTGAGTGCTTGCATAGCCGCCCAATATTGCTTATAGCCTTTTCTTTGGGCAATAATCAGGAACTCTTCAATCGTTGTCGGCTTGTCGATGATTTTGTTTTCAAGTCTAACATCTTGCTGACTGGCGTCTGTGCTTGAATCGTATATTTTTTCTACTACGCCGTCTTTGTCGTTTTCGATTTCTTGTCTAGGGAATATATAACCGCAGCTGGCACATTTTCGGGCACCGAGAGGTAAAACTGCGTTGCAATGCGGGCAAGTTTTAAACGGTGCCTCTTCTTCATCTTTTTTCTTCTTCTTAATGTTAGGGTCAAGGCTCCAGTCGCGATCAAGATCGATCAGCCCAAAACGCTTGTAATTTTGAACGTGGTCAATGATGACTGCTTTTTTGTTTGGGTTATTTGGATCGGGGCGCATTGAGCGCATTGCCTGCTGAATGTAAAGTGTAAGTGATTTTGTAGGGCGTGTAAGAATGACTGTCTCACAATTTGGAACGTCGAAACCTTCACCGAACAACTCAGCATTGCAGAGGATTTTAATATAACCACTTCTAAAATCCTCAATAATCATTCTGCGCCGGTTTTTTGGCGTTTCACCATCAACGCGAGCGGCAGGTATACCAGCTTCATTGAACATTTCGGCAGTATGCTCAGAATGTTTGACATTGACGCAGTAAACGATAGCCTGTTTACCTGCAGAATATTTGTTGTAGTATTTCACCGCGTCGCCTATAATGTCTTGTTTATCCATCTGGTCAAACATATCATCAGTACGGAACTCGCCAAAATTATCAGTGCGCAGTTTTTTGAAATCAATCGTTGTCGGTGGTGCGTAATAATCAAATTGCGTGAGATTGCCCTGTTTAATGAGATATGTTACTGAAGGACCGACTACCATTGAATCAAATATATCGCCAAGACGAACACCGCCGCGACGTTCGGGAGTTGCAGTCACGCCTAAAAGGTAAGGTTGCCAAGCATCAACGATTTTCTGGTAAGAGTTAGCTAAAATGTGGTGGCACTCGTCGCAAATTAGCAGATCAGGTCTTGGCACAACATTCAGTCTTCTTACAAGAGTTTGAACGCTTGCAACTTGAACAGGCAGATCGTAATTTTTTTCAGAACCAGCGGCAATTATGCCGTGTTCAATTCCGAGATCATAAAACGCTGATGAAGTTTGCTCAATGAGTTCTTGACGATGTACCATAAACAAAACTCTTTTGCCATTTTCGGCTGTCTCTTTAGCCATCCAACCTGTAGTGATGGTTTTGCCACTACCGCAAGGCATAACACCACAGACGCGACGCCTACTTTGCTTGAATTGTTCGCGAATCTTGTCAATAAACTTGCGCTGGTAGTCTCTTAGTTTAATTCTCATTAAATCATCTCCTAGAATAGTGTTAATTGTCCAAACGGTAAATTATTTTCAAATTCAATTTTCTTGCAAAAGCGTTTATAATTTCCGTCAATTACTTCAATTTCTATAACCTCAATACCGACTTTGGACAAATCGTCCCAATAACATACATAAAAGTTAGCTTGCCCATGCTGTTGATAACCAGTTCTTTTAATGGTCGGGCTGTAATGATTGGCATAAAACCATAAGTCTTCAGTTCGGACAATACCCATAAAGATTTTGTTTTCATTGACGACATAAGTCTGAATATGATAGTAGGGACGAGCATAACCATACTTAATTGCCCTGTCTATCTTTTCAAATTCGGTTGTTGAGCCGCTGTCTCGACTAAGTCTTATTGTGAAGGAGCGGTAGGGCGTTGAATATTGAATGCGACTTGCAATAGGTCTTAAATTAATGCCGTCAGTCATATAAGCGTCCATGCCTGCATACATATCAAAATTTTTCGAGTTCACGTCATTTTTTGCATTTTCAAGCTCGAAGAATTTGTTTTTAGGGTATGTGAGCTTGAGAGCAGGCAGGACGTATTTTTGATAATCAGAAGCGGTCTTGCCCATACTTTGAGGGAAGTAGTCAGGCAAGCGTGCACCCCCTATCGACTGCTATTTTGGCATTATCAGGGCTAATCTCGAAGCCAAATGCCTTTCTGCCAAGTTTTGCAGCGGCAAGTAAGAATGTGCCAGTACAAGCGAACGGATCAAACACAGTATCGCCTCCTTTTGTTGAATGCCTTATGAATCTTTCGGCAATTTCATCCGGCTTTTGCCAAGTGTGATAACGATTGCCAAGCCTGCCGTCGGGAGCGTTAATATCTTGAACTGCCCACTGTTCGTTAGTGATAGGGCAATCAAGATTAGGAGCGTCAAGACCGCGATAGAATAGGCATGCTTGATAATTTTGCTTGTAACGGTCTTTCGGGTTGTTGCCAAGAGTATTGCGGTAAGTCCAAATAAGCACTTGAATCAATTTGAGATGTTCGGGTGGAGTGATATTAAGATAAGCCCGCAATTCATCAGGATATGCGCCAATAAAGATGTAAGCAAAACCGTCACGGCGAACATATTTAAGGGCGTTAGGCAGCCAAGATTGAGCGAACTCGTCGATATTGTCAACGTCGGTGCTGTAAGGTGGGTCAGTCAGTAGCAATTTGTAAGGTTCGTCGGGTATAAAACCAATCCCGTTATTCACAAAGAGAGTAGGTTTTTTGACAACTTCAACAACTTGTGCGGCAATTTCAGCTTTAGCGTCCAGTAACTCTTTGAGTTTTTTAATCTCTTTACGAGCCTTTTCAAGTTTGTTGGCAGTTTCATCACTTTGCTTTTTAAAGTCATCAGCTTGACGCTCTGCAGTGTCTTGACTTCTAGCAAGAGCAATCTGCGCCTCTACAAGAGCGTTCTTGGTGGATTTATAGTCATCAGGTTCGACTGTAGGTCTCTTTTTGAGTTCTTCGTTGAGCTCGTCAAGTTGCTTGCTTAAGTCTGAAATTTCACGCTGGTGCTCATCATTCAGCTTTTGGATAGCTGCCTTGCTATCTTCTCCTGCCTCAAAAAGTGATTGTTGGTGCTCTTTGTCGGCAGTTTCAAGTTTAGACTTATAATCCGCAATTTCTTCACGGAGCTGCTTAATGGTCATATCAGCAACGGCTTTACCTTCTTTTGCCTTTTCTTCAATGAATTTTTCGGTTTCTTCAGACGAAGGCAGAGATAACATTGCAATCATTTGCGATGAACCAAAATGAGCAACGTTGCTCGTTTTGCTAAAACGTTCAGCCACATTCATAAATCTTTCTGCCGTGTGACGACTCAACTGGAAATTTTCTTGAAGCCACTGCTGCCATTTACCGTGTGCAACTATTGACTTTGCTTGAATAAGCCTTTTGCCGACTTCGATAATGTTTTGAGCGGTCTGCCCAAGATAGAAGTTAATTTCGACCTCTAACTTTGATAGAGTTGTTAATTCGTGCATATCTCTTCTCCTTTCTTATTTGCCTTCAAGCTGGTAAGGTCGGAGCGAGATTTTAGTTGACATTGTTACCACTTCCTCAGTCACATCCTTCCATGCTTGACGCGGTCACGTTCTTCAGCGCGTTTAGAATCATTCCAAGAATCAAGAGTACCTGACAAATACCCGGTTATTCTACGGATCCGCTCGAATTTTTCGCCGTGAAGTTCGTAGTCGACATCAACCATACCGTCATCGCAAAGAG
>ERZ842401.512-NODE-512-length-57079-cov-14.815429_pt1 | contig 57079 bp, 42 predicted proteins | sample MGYA00521270_ERZ842401 | MGnify/ENA primary metagenome ERZ842401 (study PRJEB31892, sample SAMEA3878208) | bioreactor metagenome | biome: Moose rumen | place: Sweden | collected 2011-10 | study: EMG produced TPA metagenomics assembly of the PRJEB12797 data set...
CCGACGAACAGTTGGCATTGCTTTACATCGATGGTAATAACAAGGCATTCGACGAACTCCTTGCTCGCATTCAGGACAAGATCTTCTCCTACGTCTACTATCTGACAAAGGATGAAGATATGGCTAATGACGTATTCCAAGATACCTTCGTTAAAGCAATAATGAAGTTGAAGAACGGCCAGTACACTGACTCAGGAAAATTCGTTTACTGGGTAATGCGTATTGCCCACAATGTGTTTATTGACCACTATCGTGACATAAAAGGCGAACGCATCGTGGACATAAGCAAGAACAATGATCTTCAATATCTCAAGGTGACGAACCGTGAGAATGAGATGGTCAACGAACAGGTAAGACAGGATGTCACCCGTCTGATGAACGCTCTGCCTGAGACACAGAGAGAAGTAGCTTTCATGCGATATTTCCAGCAGATGTCGTTTAAGGAGATTGCAGAAGAGACTGGTGTGAGTATCAATACCTCACTTGGCCGCATGCGCTATGCCCTCATCAATATGAGGAAGATGTCGCATAAGCACAAACTGAATCTCGCTATTGAGCTGTAAGAATTATAGGGCTCTCAGATCGCTGATCACCTTATGGGGATCCTTGGCTCCGAATACATAACTACCGCTGACAAGTACGTCGACACCAGCGGCAACAAGTCGTGGAGCCGTCTCCCCCTGTACTCCGCCATCCACCTCGACAAGAGTCTTGCAGCCCTTTTCTTCGATCATCTGACGAAGACGCTTAACCTTATTGATGGTGTTCTCAATAAATTTCTGACCTCCGAAGCCAGGGTTCACACTCATCAGCAGAACCATCTCCACCTCACAGATGATATCCTCTAACATGGATACTGGTGTGGAAGGGTTGAGGGTGACAGCAGCTTTCATTCCTGCATTGTGAATCTCCTGAATAGTACGATGCAGATGTGTAGTTGCTTCGAAATGGACATTCATCATCATTGCACCAAGCTTTGCTGTCTGTTGGATATAACGCTCAGGTCGTTCTATCATATAGTGAACATCAAGTGGTTTGGTACATGCTTTTGCGACAGCCTCGATCACAGGGAAGCCAAAAGAGATATTTGGAACGAATGAGCCGTCCATAATGTCGAGATGAAGCCAGTCAGCCTCACTGGTGTTGATCATTTCAATTTCGCGGTCGAGATGAAGAAAGTCAGCTGCTAGTAATGAAGGTGATAATAATGCCATAAATCCTCTTTTTTAGTTCAGACTCTTGGTCTGAGGGTTAGTTACACGATAGGTGTGAGCAAACTGGCGGATAAACTCGAGTGTCTGCTCGCGCGGCTTCAACGTTTCTGGAGTAAAAATCTTCATAGGCACAACTTTTGTCATTTACCATAGAAACGTGAAACACACCTACTTTATTATATAAAGCCACAGATTTTCACAGATTTTCACAGATTGTAATTTACACTGATTTTGAAGTGTATATACAACGAGATTCTGTCAGATTTTTATTTCCATTAAGAAAGTCCTTGGCCGACATTCTTTTCTTGCCTGCCAATTGGAGTTCTTCAATACGCAATAACCGTCCTTGTTTGGTCGCTATGAATAATGACTTGTCTTCTACAACGATTGACCCAGGACTTGCTGAGCTTACTTTATCGGATATATCGGTTTTAAATATCTTCAGTACTGTTTCTTTTCCTGCTTTATCAACTATTGTAGTCCATGCAGAAGGAATAGGACTAAGACCTCTCACAAAATTGTATATACTCTCTGCTGATTGATTCCAGTCAATGTCACATGTTTCGTTGAAAATCTTTGGAGCCAGATTAAGTTTTTCTCCTGGTGCTAATAGATGATCCTGCGGAATAGAATCTGGAAATCCTTTTGAAGCGACAATTATATTCAATGTCTCAATACAGAGCTCTGCTCCTCTTTTCATCAATCCATTATACACAGTTTCAACATTAAAATGTTTATATATCCGATACTCTTTCCGACAAATAATTTTACCTGTATCTATATCCTTATCCAAGAAAAACGTTGTTACTCCCGTTTTCTTTTCTCCATTAATAATAGCCCAATTTATTGGAGCTGCTCCACGATACTGAGGAAGCAATGCAGCATGCACATTAAAGGTTCCATATTTTGGCATGCTCCATACTACTTCTGGCAACATCCTAAACGCTACAACCACCTGAAGATTTGCTTTTAACTTTTTCAGTTGACTGATAAACACAGGATCTCTCATCTTTTCCGGTTGAAGTACAGGAATCCCTTTCTTCACTGCATACTGCTTAACTGCCGATGGCTGCAATACACTACCATGTCGTCCAACAGGTTTATCTGGCTGTGTTACTACTCCCACAACATTATATCCATGACTTATCAGTTTCTTTAGTGTCTCAACTGCGAACTCCGGTGTTCCCATGAACACAATCCTTAAATCTTCCTTTTTCATATTAATCTCCTTATTAAAAGACGAATCGTTTTTGCTGGTTTCCTACCTTTATAATAAATATTTAGGCCCACCTCCCGTTGATAAGGAATCCCCCTTTCTTGGAATTCAATTTCTAGAGCATCACCATAAACAACCTCAAGAAATCCACCTCCTAGATTCTTGTGGACCTCCATTGCTGCACCAATTATCTGATATGTTCTATTGTCTTGTTCCATTCTCCCTAGACAAATCAATAATCTGTGAAAATCTGTGTAATCTGTGGCTAATCCTCCGACATGTCATGCACCATCTTACGATAAAGCGTATATAGCCTCTGGCGTGAGATATAACCTTTCAGGCGGTTATCTATATCTATCACAGGCAACCAGTCAGCACGAGTACGATCGAAGGTGCGCATGACCTCTGCCATTGGAGTACTCTCATCAAGTGTAGCCTTTGGCTCGATCATCAGCTGGGCAGCCTTGAAGTGATGATACAGTTCTATACGGAACATCACATTTCTTATCTTCATAATCTCCACCTCACCAAGAAGCATTCCTGCAGCATCAAGCACAGGCAATACAGAAGTGTGGCTGCGGCTTATCTTATTTACTATCTGTCCCAACTCCATATCTGGCGACACATAATCGAAGTCTCGCTCGATGACAGAGTCGAGGTTCATAAGCGTCAGCACTGCATGATCGGTATGATGAGTAAGAAGTTTGCCTTCCTTTGCCAATCGGGCTCCATAGATGCTGTGAGGCTCGAAGATGATGATTGTAAGATACGAACATACACTCACCATCATCAGAGGGAGTAACAGGTTATATCCTCCCGTGAGTTCTGCTATGAGGAACATTCCTGTAAGAGGAGCATGCATCACTCCCGACATTACTCCTGCCATACCCATAAGGGCAAAGTTCTTCTCAGGGATATACACACCTATCTGATACATGTTCCATATACGCGAGAAAAAGAAACCTGTGAAACAACCAACAAACAGACTGGGAGCAAATGTTCCGCCACAACCTCCTCCGCCATTGGTGGCCGATGTAGCTATCACCTTCATGAATATCACTAAGGCAATATACAACAGCAACAGACTACCCTGCCCTGCCCACATAGAGTTGTTAAGAATCTGGTTCCAGTCAGCCTCCGTACGCCCGTTAAGAAGCAGGTTTATGCTGCTGTATCCCTCGCCATAGAGTGACGGAAAACAGAATATCAATAGGCTAAGAGCCGTCCCACCTATCGCCAGTTTGACGTAAGGTTTATCCTTATATCTTGCAAAGACACCCTCGCAAACACCCATCATACGGATGAAATAAAGTGATGCGAGACCACAGGTTACTCCCAGAAGGATACAGGCGGGTATACGTTGTACAGACCATTCGCTGTCAAGATGGAATGTAAACAATGCAGCATCCCCGCTGAAGATATAAGTAAAACATGTTGCAGTAACACATGACACGAGAATCGGCAACATAGCCGACATTGTCATATCTATCAGCAACACCTCTACAGTAAACACCAATCCCGCTATCGGAGCCTTGAAGATTCCTGCTATTGCACCTGCAGCACCACAACCCACAAGGGTCATCAGCATCTTACGGTCCATGTGGAATGCCTTTCCCAGATTAGAGCCGATGGCAGAACCAGTAAGTACTATAGGAGCCTCAGCTCCCACAGAGCCTCCGAATCCGATGGTAATAGCAGATGCTATCACCGACGACCAGCAGTTATGCGATTTCAGTCTCGACTTATTTGAGGAGATGGCGTACAGGATACGTGTGATACCATGAGAAATATTATCCTTTACGATATATCTCACGAAAAGAGAGGTAAGATAGATACCTATAACTGGATAAACCAGATACAACCAGTTATATGTCGACTTCTCGAAAGAACTCGTAAGCAACATAACGATCTGGTTTATTATCCAATGGAGCACAAAAGCGGCAACGGCAGCAAAGAATCCCACAAGGAGAGCGAGGATGAGCATAAACATCCTCTCGCTCACATGCTCCACACGCCACTCATGCAGGCGCTGTAGCAGATTTGGATTTTTATTGACAACTGCCTCCATCGCTGTTCATTATTCACTTCCTGATAATCATGACCTCTCCGTTTTCTTTCAAGCGGATGATGCTCGACGGAGTATGCGGTTTATGCTCTTGACGACGGCTCCAACAGACATAGTCTGCAGCCGCGAGAATGCGGGGATCGATGTCGCAGTAGTTCTGTGCAGCCGGTTCTCCACTGATATTCGCAGATGTCGAAACTATCGCCTTCTGAAAACGATAGCACAGCTCTTTTGAGAAAGGCTCATTAGTTATGCGGATACCAATACTACCATCCTCTGCGATAAGATTATCCGCGAGATTTATGGCTCCATCGAGGATTAGTGTCGTAGGCTTGGCATCAGTGTCCTGAAGACTATCGATGAGCTGCCATGCAACATCGGGCACATTTCTTATATATCTCTGCATACGGGCATCTGAATCAACAAGACAGATCAAAGCTTTTGAATCATCGCGCTGTTTTATCTCATAGACACGTTTCACTGCCTCAGCATTTGTGGCATCGCAGCCTATTCCCCATACGGTATCCGTAGGATAGAGTATAATCCCACCTTTACGCATCACTTCAACTGCCTGCCTTATATCTTCTTCTCTTGTCATTAAAACTCACTTGTAAAGTGGAACTTTATATGTTTGAAATCCTCCTGCGCCATAGAGAGCACATAACCGGAATCTGCAAGAAAGACATCGCGTCCCTCCTTATCCTTTGCCATATACTGGTACTTGCGTTTCTTAAAGTTCTCAAGTTCAGCATCGTCATCACTCTCTATCCAACAAGCCTTATAAAGATGAACGGGCTCCCAGCGACACTTGGCGTTGTATTCATTCTCAAGACGATACTGGATAACCTCAAATTGCAGCTGACCAACAGTACCGATAATCTTACGGTTATTAAACTGATTGACAAACAACTGCGCCACGCCTTCATCCATCAGCTGGTCTATGCCCTTCTGAAGTTGTTTTGACTTCATTGGGTCATCGTTCTCGATATATTTGAAGAGTTCTGGCGAGAAAGAGGGCAGGCCTCTGAAATGCAACTGCTCTCCTTCTGTCAGGGTATCACCGATTTTAAAGATGCCGCCAGTATCCGGCAGACCTACGATATCTCCTGGCCATGCCTCATCGATAGTGCTCTTTCGCTGAGCCATAAACTGTGTGGGAGACGTGAACCGCATCGTTTTTCCCTGGCGCACATGGAGATAGGGCTGATTACGACGGAACTGACCACTACACACCTTACAGAAGGCGATACATGAACGGTGGTTAGGATCTATATTTGCTGTTATCTTGAAAATAAATCCTGTAAATTTCTTCTCTTCAGGCAGGACATCACGCTCTTCAGCTTTCGTGGGACGAGGACTTGGAGCAATCTCAACAAAACAGTTCAGTAGTTCCTGCACACCGAAATTGTTGAGTGCAGAACCAAAGAACACTGGAGCCACCTCAGCAGAGCGATAAGTTTCCACATCAAACTCTGGGTAAACACCATCCACAAGTTCCAGATCTTCACGAAGCTTTGCTGCATCCTGGTCGCCTACTCGCTTATCCAGTTCCTCGCTGTCGATGTCCACCTCTACCTTCTCAGTAACTCGCTGCTTGTCAGGAGTAAAGAGGTCGAGTTTATTCTCATAGATATTATATACGCCCTTGAACTTAGCTCCCTGGTTTATAGGCCAAGAGAGAGGACGTACCTTAATCTCCAGTTCCTGCTCCAGTTCATCAAGAAGGTCAAAGGGGTCACGTCCCTCACGGTCCATCTTATTGATAAAAATGATAACCGGTGTCTTACGCATACGACACACAGACATCAGTTTTCTTGTCTGTGTCTCAACACCCTTGGCACCATCGACAACTATAATGGCAGAGTCAACGGCAGTAAGCGTACGGAAGGTATCCTCAGCAAAGTCCTGGTGACCCGGGGTATCGAGGATATTTACTTTATATTCGATATCCTTACCCTCCGGAGTGTAGTCAAACTCCATAACAGACGTAGAAACCGAGATACCACGCTGTTTCTCGATTTCCATCCAGTCTGAAGTAGCGGTTTTCTTAATCTTATTGTTCTTTACGGCACCAGCTACCTGTATCTGTCCTCCAAACAACAGAAACTTCTCAGTCAGTGTTGTCTTACCCGCATCCGGGTGCGATATAATCGCAAACGTTCTTCTTCTTTCTATTTCTTGATTCATAATTCTATAATAATTTCTTTACGCACTCTGCAAGACTCTCCTCCCAATATGGAATCTCGATGCCATAAACCTGCTTTATCTTAGTCTTGTCAAGCACACTATAGTGAGGACGTTTGGCCGGTGTAGTGTATTCCGCAGTATGCAGAGGACGCACATGACAGGTCTTTATGCCTGCAATACGATGAATAGCCTTTGTGAAGTCGTACCATGATATCACTCCCTCGTTGGAGAAATGATATACTCCTGGCACAATGCCCTTATTTATAGCAGCAAATATTGCTACAGCAAGGTCTCTGGCATAGGTAGGGGTACCTATCTGGTCGAAGATCACGCCTAATTCTGATTTCTCATTGCCCAGACGTATCATCGTCTTCACAAAATTACTGCCAAAGGTGGAATAAAGCCATGCCGTACGAATGATCAACGAATTCTCACAGAATTTCTGAACATTCAACTCTCCTACGAGTTTCGTCTTTCCATAAACGCTGTTGGGGCAGGTGTCGTCATCTTCAGTATAAGGTATATGCCGAGTACCATCAAACACATAGTCAGTACTTATCTGTATCATCCAACCTCCTCGTTTTCCTACTGCCGCAGCGAGATATGCAGGAGCCTCAGCATTAAGTTTAGTACAGAGGTCCACATTGTCCTCAGCCTTATCTACTGCAGTATAAGCTGCGCAATTCACGATGCCGTCAATATCATTCCCAACAACAAATCTCTCTATGGCATCATTATCGGTAATATCCAGTTCAGCCACATCCGTATTAAAATACTTATGCTGGGGATTCTCCTTCTCCAGCAACTGCATTTCGCTTCCCAACTGGCCATTACAGCCCGTAACAAGAATATTCATATATATCAATCCTCAAATTTCAGTCCTTCAGTCTTATCCTTATGATAGTAATCCGAGAGCATTCCTATGAATGTGGTTATCTCCTTGACTGCATGAGCCGTATCGGGAGTAAGCTCTTTCTTTTGCAATCTGAGAAGCATTACTCCATAAAGCGAGTTGAAACAGGTCTCTATCTCGTTCTCATCCTTATTGGCACCTTTGTTGCGAAGTTCCACAATATATGGCAAGACCTTGTAATACTCTGCATTATAGAACGGGAATTTCGTAGACTGCAACAGCTGCTCATGCAGTTCGACAAGTGTCTGCATCGTAACCTTGTTAATCTGCAGATGCCCTTTCTCACGACACCCTTCCTGATTCATCATACGAATAAGGTTACCAAACCAGTCTAACTCTTCTTCCTTTTGCTCTTCACTAAAACTATACTGTGACACCCACTCATCGCGGATACGTCTCAACTGACAGTCGAAGGCACGTATAGTATCCTCTATCTGCCACATATACAGCAGATATTCAGCAATATTCTTTTTTCTTAATTCCTGAGCTACAAACATCTTAAATAAACAGAAAAAACTGTGCTAAAAGAACCTCACGAGGTTCGTTGTTACCCCAAGTAGCATAATGATGCTTCCTACAATCACAGCAACACCAATCACCTGATTTATAATCTTAATGCCATTAGTATCAAACTTCGTCCTTATCTTATCCACCAGCCACGTAAGCCCCCACCACCATAGCAGTGCACCTCCTACGATACTCGCAAAACCTACCAGCATTTCAAAAGGATGACTCGGCAATACGAATGCAAACTGTGCAAACATAGCGAGAAAAAGGAATATTATCAGCGGATTGGAGAATGTCACGAGAAATGCCGTCCATGCATTATACCATAGTGTTCCTTTCTGCTGACCAGACTGATGCATCTTTCTAATAGGATCAGAACGATAGGTATACAAACCGAAACAGAGCAGCATAATACTACCGCCTATCTGAAGATAAAATCGGTTCTGGTCATTACTGATGAGATCCATCACAAACGACATACCAAATCCAGCAATGGCAGCATAGATTATATCGCTGACGGATGCACCGATACCTGTTGCGAGACCATACCAGCGGCCCTTGTTCAAAGTTCGCTGTACACAAAGGATACCAACAGGCCCCATCGGAGCACTTGCTATCACCCCGATCATCATCCCCTTGAAGATGAAATCCAATATATTTATTGGTACATGAAATGGCATATCAGGTGCAAAGGTACGAAAAAAAACAGATACAACACAGATTTTAGCCGATTATTTTTCTTTTTTCATCGCTTTTCTGCGTAATGACAAGTTTTCACTTCACACTAACAGCCATCATTGTCAGGTCATCATTGGGTTCTGCACCATCACGGAACTTCTCTACTTCTTCCTCCATAACCTCAACAGCCTGACGAGCATTTTGGAATTTTGTATTACTAAGCAGTTCCAACAGATGATCATCTCCGAACTGTTCCTGAACCCTGTTTTCAGCCTCGTTGAGTCCGTCCGAATAGAGGAAAAGCGGACAACCCTTTATATTTTCAATGCTCTCACCTTCATATTCGAGACCGGGCCATAAACCAATAGGAGCATTGGGTAACACATCTACAAACTTACCCTCAGGCATGATAATTGGTGGGTTATGTCCTGCATTACAGAATTCGAGATGACCTGTCTTTAGATCCACCAGTCCGATAAACATCGTAACGAACATACCCTGCTCATTATTCTCTGTTAGTGCGGCATTCATCCGGGTAAGAATCTCTGCTGGCATCATATTCTGAGAGGCGAAAGTACGGAACAGCCTATTGGCCTGTGCCATAAACAGGGAAGCCGGAACACCCTTTCCACTGACATCTCCCAAACAGAAATACAGGCTGTCTCCATCAAGCAGATAGCCGAAGAGATCGCCTCCCACAGCCTTTGCTGGCTTCATGGAGCCAAAGAGATCCAATCCCTCTCTCTCAGGGAATACACTGGGCACCATCGACTGCTGTATATCTCTTGCAATACGCAATTCACTCTCTATACGCTCTTTTGCAGCTGTCGTCTCCTCAAGTTTGTCATATGCCTCCTGCAACTTTTGGTGGGCAGCGGCAAGCTTATGTGTTGACTTGCGCTTAAGTAATATATATATCAGCAAAAAGGTGAACACCAGCATCATAGTCACTGCGGCAGCGATAAGTCTCTGACGCGCCATATCAGCCTGTTGCCGTGCTATCTCCGACTTCTTGCCATTTATGTCATAGATAGTTGCAAGTTCTGCAGTCGTGCTATTCTTATGTGCAACAATAACACTGTCAAGCAAACCAAGAATCTTCGCCCCAACAACTCTTGCAGAGTCCGGGCGTCCCGATTCAGCATTGGCACGATATTTGGGGAGCATATACAACTGGATATTATCCAAGGACAGCTCCAGTCCCACCTCCTCCATCATCCGGTCAAGATAGCGATAGTTATATGCTGCCTCTGCATAACGATGGGCTGCAACAAGATAGTCGTTGGCATTGATATGTCCGCGACTGGTCTTAGAGTAGTCTGTCTTCCAAAAGGCTCTATATGCCTCTGCTGCCTCAGCAGGTTTGTTAAGCCCCAGGAGTGCCACAGCACGCATTATCTCAATCCTACCCTGGTACTCATCGAAATATTCTGACCGGGCATCATGTTTCTCGCGGTACTTATTAAGGAGCATTTCCGTACGGTCAATCCAATAAATCGATTCTGCATAACGGCGGGTGTTAATATATGCCAGGCTGGTGTATACCGTGCCTATCACAGCCTCCTGAAAACCTCTGCTGGTAGTATCAGTCTGCCAACGGTTGGCATAGTGACCTCTGGCTATAAGAAAACTTTCCTTTGCCTCATCGTCACGTCCGAGATTGATCTGACAACACCCGATATTATTTAACAATATCGCATAGTCGATATCCGATCCAAAGCCACCATCCTCCATCTTTTGGACAGCAGGCACAGCTATTCGCAATGAGCCCTCAAAATCTCCTCTCACGAGTAAAAGTTCCGAAAGACGACGTGCCACCTTAATATAACTCACATGGTCGTTATCGTCTTTCACCTCTTCTTCAAGAGCTCTATGGTAGCACTCCTCCGACTTCTGGTATTGTCCCTTATGATAATATGCAGCACCTCGCCATCTGTCGGCATTAAGAGAAGAAATATCGCCAACCTTCTCAAAACTGTCGGTAACAGCTATCATGCGGTCATAGTCCTTCTGCACACCAATATCAAATATCAGGCTGTCAGCCTTAGAGGCTCTTAGCATTCTTGCCTCATTCGTCTGTCCGCACGAAAACATTATGAGGCAAGCAGTAACCATAACACACCAGATTAACCTTGCATGATACCTTTCTTTCATCGATATTCTCATTTCTCGCGGCAAAGATAATAAAAAAAACGATATTAAGATGGTTAATTTCCGTAAAAATGATGCATAATAAGAGTTTTTTTTATAATTTTGTGGCTTGTAAATGACGAATATTAAAAAAACAATATAAAAAAAATATTTATGAACGAACAGAACGCAACAATCAAGCCCTACGTTATCGGCTTGGACTTAGGAGGAACGAACTCAGTATTCGGCATTGTAGACGCCCGTGGTGACATAAAGGCTACTACAGCCATCAAGACTGGCGGCTACGATAAGGCAGAAGACTATGTCGACGCTTGTGTTGAAGCCCTTCAGGTCATCATCGAGCAGGTTGGCGGCATCGAGACTATCAAGGCAATGGGTATCGGAGCTCCTAACGGAAACTATTACAACGGAACCATTGAGTTCGCCCCCAACCTCCCTTGGGCTCATAATGGTGTTGTGCCCCTCGCAAAACTGTTCAGCGAGCGTCTTAACAATATCCCCGTAGCCCTCACCAACGATGCTAATGCCGCAGCTATCGGCGAGATGGTATATGGCGTGGCACGTGGTATGAAGAACTTCATCGTCATCACTCTCGGAACAGGTGTCGGTTCAGGTATCGTGGTAAACGGTCAGCTTCTTTATGGACATGACGGCTTTGCCGGTGAATTGGGACACGTAACGATGGTTCGTGGTGCTGAAGGCCGTAGCTGCGGATGTGGACGTACTGGTTGTCTGGAGACTTATTGCTCTGCTACAGGCGTTGCACGTTCCGCTCGTGAGCTGCTTACAAAGACCAACCGTCCAAGCATCCTCCGTGATATGGACCCTGAGAAGATTACCTCTCTCGACGTATCCATTGCAGCCGGCAAGGGTGATGAACTCGCAAAGGAAATTTACGAGTTTACAGGTAAGATGCTTGGCGAGGCATGTGCCGACTTCGCAGCATTCAGTAGTCCTGAGGCATTCATCTTCTTCGGAGGAATGGTGAAGGCAGGCGAGTTGATCATGAAACCTATCCGTGAGGCTTATGAAGCTCACGTACTGAAGATCTTCAAGGGTAAGGCTCAGTTCCTGGTTAGTGGTCTCGATGGTGCTTCTGCAGCAGTTCTTGGTGCTTCTGCTATCGGCTGGGAGATCTGATAAACGATAATAATCTGTTTTCTATAAGAGTTTCTATAAGAGGTTGGCAGAAATTATTGCCAACCTCTTTTGATAACGTTTACGTTATTATTAATTAATATTTATGGTGTAGAATCACGATTTCTTCGTATATTTGCATCCGGATTTGTGAACTACAAGCCAGCAGAATTTACTGAAAACATAATATGAAGAGATTAATTCAACTACTGATGCTGTCATTGCTCGTTCCCACACTTGCAACAGCGAAAGTTTGGGATGAGGCTCAATATAAGCAGATTGAGCAGAGCATCCGAGTACCAAAGTTTGCCGACAAGGAGTATGTGATCACCAAGTATGGTGCCAAGGCAGACGCTCCTGCAGCCAAGAATCAGAAAGCTATCCAGAAAGCTATCAACATCTGCTCTAAGAAAGGCGGTGGAAAGGTTATCGTTCCCGCAGGGCAAAAATTCCTCACTGGTGCCATCACCCTGAAGAGTGGTGTAAACCTCGAAGTTCAGGAGGGTGCAGTTCTAGAGTTCGCTTTCCAGCCAGAGCTCTACCCCATCGTAGAGACATCATGGGAGGGGCTTGAGTGCTTCAACCTCTCACCATGTGTCTATGCCTTTGGAGCAAAGGATATTGCCATCACTGGCAAGGGCACCATCGACGGTGGTGGGAGCAACGACACCTGGTGGCCCTGGAACGGCAATCCCCGCTTCGGATGGAAGGAGGGAATGATAAGCCAGAGGATTGAATCTCGTCCCCGTCTGCTGAAGAATGGAGAGGACGGTATCCCAATGTATAATGAGAAAGGTGAGCGCTCACCAGAACGTGTGTTCGGACCAAAAGACGGTCTCCGTCCTCAGCTCGTCAGCTTCAATAAGTGCGAGGGTATCCTTCTCGAGGATATCACCCTGCTGCGTTCTCCCTTCTGGGTTATCCACCCGCTCCACTCTACCGACATCACCGTTCGCCGCGTGAAGATGATCAACGACGGTCCTAACGGTGACGGCTGCGACCCAGAGTGCTGCGACAGAGTCCTTATCGAGGACTGTTACTTCGATACTGGTGATGATTGTATCGCTATCAAGAGCGGACGTAACCGCGACGGACGCGAAAGGAACATGCCTTCAAAGAACATCATCATCCGCAACTGTGAGATGAAGAACGGACATGGTGGCGTCGTTGTTGGCTCTGAAATCTCTGGCGGTTGTCAGAACGTATATGCTCATGACTGTGTCATGGACTCTCCCGAGCTGGAGCGCGTGCTGCGCATAAAGACCAACTCTTGCCGCGGAGGAATCATCGAGAACATCAACATGCGTAACGTTACCGTAGGTCAGTGTGATGAGGCAGTGCTGAAGATCAACACCGACTACGAGCCAAAGGAGGTTTGCTGTCGCGGATACTATCCTATCGTACGCGACGTGCTGATGGAGAATGTCACCTGTAAGAAGTCTAAGTATGGCGTTATGATCGTTGGCTACGAGGCCGATTCCCTCTCATATACCATAAACAACATCACCGTCCGCAACTGTAAGTTCGATGGTGTATTCAAGAAACCGGTATATCAGATAGGCAAGGCTGAGAACATCACCTATGAGAATCTCATCATCAATGGCCAGCTCGTACTCCAAGAGTATCCTTACAAGCACTATAGCGAGTGGCTCACCTATTCTGAGATGCAGCGTGTGCCAAAGAGCTATCTGCTGGATTTCTCGACTAAGCCAAAATGGAGCTATGTCATGGGTATCGAACTCGAGGGTATGCTTGACACGTATATTAAATATGGTGGCGAGGAAATCCGTAAGTATTGTCAGGAATATACCGACACCATGATCAATGCCAAAGGCGACATCCGAGGCTACGACATCCTGGATTATAACCTTGACAATATCCGTACCGGACATTTTGTAACACGAATGTATAACCTCTACCCCGAGACCAAGAACCTCAAGGCCATCCAGACTATGATGAAGCAGTTGCAGAAACAGCCTCGCACGATTGCCGACAAGGTATTCTGGCACAAAGCCATCTATGCTTACCAGGTATGGCTTGATGGTATATTCATGGGACTGCCCTTCCGATGTCTGACTGCAGCCAATCTTTATAAGTCAAAGGATGCTAATAAGATCTATGACGATGCTGTAAACCAGCTGAGAATCACCTACGAGCGTACATTAGACCCTAAGACAGGCCTGAACCGTCATGCATACGATGAGACCCGCAAGGCCTTCTGGAGCGACAATGAGACAGGTCTGTCACAGCACTGCTGGGGACGTGCTCAGGGGTGGTTTACTATGGCACTCATTGAGGTTCTCGATGCTATGCCAGAGGACTATGCCCGTCGGAACGAAGTCATTGAGTTGCTGCAGAAGGATCTCGATGCAGTCATCAAGTGGCAGGATAAGAAAACTGGTGTATGGTATCAGGTTATGGATTCTCCAAACCGCGAAGGCAACTATCTTGAGTCAACGGCTTCCGCCATGTTTGCCTATGGTCTGTTGAAAGCAGCCAACAAGGGTTACCTTGGAAAGAAATACCTCGATGCTGGTATAAAGGCTTATAAAGGAATCATTCAGAACTTTATCCGCGTGAATGCCGACAAGTCCATTTCTCTGACCAACTGCTGTTCTGTTGCTGGTCTCGGTCCGGCAGCTACACCGGAAGTTATTGCAGCCATGAAGAAAGTTAATCCAAAGGGCTCTGTAAAAGAGAACACTCGTAGAGATGGTTCATTCGCCTACTATCTCGATGAACCAATCCGCGACAACGATGCCAAAGGTGTTGGCCCGTTCATCTGGGCTTCACTCGAAATGGAAAAACTTGGATATACGACAGACTCATTCAAATAAGTCATGAAGAAATCAATATTTACGATTGCATTTGCATTCACAGCTTTATTTGCCGTAGCTGCTGACAGCAATCAAGACAAGCCCTTCGGCTTCTGTACCCATTCTTCACGTACAGATGCTTCTGCCACCTATAATATTACAGGTGGCGGTTGCCATACCTATCCCGTACCAGAAGGCATAACAAGCGTTACCGTCTTAGAATCTAATGGCCAGGACATGAAAGCTGACATCCAGAATGCCATCAAGCAATATGATGTCATCATCCTTGACGGTTCAAAAGGCGACTTCATCGTGTCGAGCAACATCGGGTTTGAGCGAGGCAACAAGACGTTATTGGGTATCAACAACGCTCGTCTCTGCACAAAATGGTATGTAACAGATGAAATAAAGACCGCCCTCGACGCTGCTGGTGTACCCAATATGAGTACGAGTGGTGGCGGAGGTACGCTATCCAACGGTAAAGCGGTGAAAGAAGAGGCAGAGTTCAATACACGCCAGATTATCATCGATAAGACTGGTGACAGCAATGAGAGCTACCGCAACTCTGGTATACTCACCGTAAACGGTAAAGAGAACATTATCATCCGCAATATCACCTTCGTGGGACCTGGCGCTATCGACGTAGGTGGCAGCGACCTCGTATCATTCACTGGTGCCAAGCACTGCTGGGTTGATCACTGCGAGTTTATCGACGGAATGGACGGTAACTTTGACATCACTAATTCATCTGACTTCAACACTGTCAGTTGGTGTATCTTCCGATATACCGACCGCTCTTACATGCACCAGAACACCAACCTCATCGGTAGCAGCGACAGCGAGGCGACAGGTTATCTGAACACCACCTTTGCATTCAACTGGTGGGGAGAGAAATGCCGTGCCCGTATGCCGATGGCCCGCGCAGGTAAGATTCACATGCTAAACAACTACTACAGCTGCTCCAACAACAGTACTGCCTGTATCAACCCCCGCAAGAATTCCGAGTTCCTTATCGAAGGAAACTACTTTGCAGCGGGAGTGAAGAAAGTGTACAGCAATTCGGATGCGACAGCCACTACATGGAAAGATGACAACGTCATCACAGAGACATCAGTAAGCAAACCTTCTTCACATGGAGAGACTGTCACAGTACCTTATACTTATACAGTAACCACTACCAGTGAAGTGCCAACATTAGTGAAAGAAAATGCCGGAGCTACAATCTTTGGCAATAAAGGCACATCAGGTGAGGAATCCAAAGACTTAGTGTGGGATTACACAGATAATAAAATACCAACTGAAGGTCCTGACAACGGGCTCTACTATGCTGGTTACGTAAACGATGCCCCTAGCAGCAACATGAAGCTTAATGGTGTCAAGCTGAACTCCAGCGGATATGCATTCTTTGCCAAGCCTGCAGTAGCTGGTAAGCTGACACTCACATTCGGTAACAGAAAAAACTCCACTGCATATACAGTTAACGTATATGCCTGCACTATCGCTGAAGGAAAGGCTACCAAGGGTAACCTTATCGGTGAGATTGCAATCGAAGAAAGTCCAGGCTCTGGCAGTCTTGACATTGCGGCCGATGTTACAGGCATATATATCGAGCGTAAGACATCAGCAGAAGGAGTCCTTCAAAAAATTGTCTTCAAGGCCGAAGCCACGGAGGTATCTGAGGTTACAATTACCTATAAGGATCAGAATGGCAATCAGCTTGGAACCAAGAAGGTGTATGAAGGCGACGAGATAGGCGAGATTCCTTATACCGAGGCTAATCTTACCATCCCAGAAGGATATAAGTTCCGCGGATGGGTATATACAAGTGGTGTAAAGGTTAAGTCCACAGACATTGTTACAGGCAATGTTTCAGTCAACGCCAGTGTCACAGCTATCGAGACAGCTCCCACAGTTGGCAGTGTTCAAAACTATAATCTTACACAAGCCACTTTCTATCCCGAAGATCATGAACTGTTCAGCGTCACCAATGGAAAGTACTACAACAATCACGGCTTTGACTTTGCTGCCGAGGGATCATTCACTGTCGATGTAGCAGGCAAGGCACAGGTAGTTCTCACCCTCTGCCAGTACGGCAGTGGTACAACTATAGAAGTAAAGGATGCCAAAGGCAATGTCATTCAGAGCGACCTGGCTGCCAAATCAACGAGCGATGGGGGGGCAGCAGTTCTAAAATATGATGGCAATGCCACACAGCTGACATTCACCTTTGCATCGCAGACCTATCTGCATGCAGTGACAGTATACAATGTGAGCGACTTCATGGAAAAAGATGCCGTCTCAGGCTATTACATCATCCCTTCTGGCGATGCTGCAAGCCTTATCATGGCTCTTAATTCGGCAAGTGCTGAGGAAGGAGCAAAAATATTCCTCCCTAATGGAACTTACGATTTCGGTGAGGCAGTAAACACACCTATATCCGGAAAAAATGTTTCTATCATCGGACAGAGCGCAGAAAATACTATCATCGTGTCTGCTCCACCTGTAGCTCTTGAGGGATTAGGCAAGGCCGACCTTCTTGTTAACACTGGCGAAGGACTGTATCTCCAGGATCTCACCCTCAAGAATGCCCTCGACTACTATAGTGCAGGCGGTACAGGCCGTGCACCGACCCTGCACGACAAGGGAACGAAGACTATCAACAAGAATGTTCGCCACCTTTCCTACCAGGACACCTACTACTCTCACAAGACAGGTGGAATCTATTATTTCGAAGGAGGCGAGATTCATGGTACAGTAGACTATATGTGCGGCAATGGTAAGGTATACTTCAACGAAGTAAATCTCGTAAACGAAAAGCATAACAATGCCACCATGTCGGCAAATTCTGAGCTTTACGTTTACAACAACTGCACAGTAAAGCAGTCTGAAGCTACACAGTTCAACTTCGGACGCGCCTGGAGTGATAATCCCGTATGTATCTACCTGAACACTACCCTTGAAGAGCCCGACAAGCTGATCTCTACCCGTTGGAATCTCGATGGCATCAATTGCGACTACAGCAAAGCAGGAGAATACGGTACAAAGAATTCCGCAGGCGAAAATATCACACCGGCAACGAATACCGTAACCTTCAAAAAAGCAAATACAGAGTTGCAGACCATTCTCGATGCATCAGCACTTGAGACTTATTCCATCGGGAATGTGCTTGGCGGCTGGGCTACTACTGCACAGGAACAGGCAAAACAGATTGATGCTCCTGCCGATGCGAAATACGACAACGGCGCTATCTCATGGACTGCTTCCAATGGCGCTTCAGCATATGCTATCTTCAAGGATGGCGTGTTTGCTGGCATCACCACTGGTACAAGTTACAACATCACAGTTGATGCTGATAAAGAGAGCCTTACCATCCGCGCTGCCAATGCAAGGGGTGGTTTCGGAAAGGCAGCTGACGTTGCAGGCACCAATACAGGTATAGACCAGATTAGCAGCGACAACGGATCTGCCACATTCTACAATCTCCAGGGAATGCGTGTTGGCAAAATCAACAAAGGCATTTACATCACTAATGGCAAAAAGGTAGTAATAAGGTAATAGCAAAACAAAAATTAATTATTGACATGAAGAAACTATATTTTTTACTGCTTTCGCTGCTTTTTGCTGGCGCCGCCGTGGCCCAGACTAAATCGGTTTCTATTCTGGGCGACTCGTATTCTACCTACGAGGGATTCATGACACCATCTACCAACGAGCTGTGGTATTACGGCAAGAATGGTGATAAGAAGACCGATGTGAAGAATGTGCGCCAGACATGGTGGCATCAGGTTATCAGCGAGAACGGCTGGCGACTGTGTGTCAACAACAGCTACAGCGGAGCCACAGTGAGCTATACCGGATATGACGGCAATGACTACAGCGCCCGCTCATTCAACACCCGCATGGACAACCTCGGACAGCCGGATATCATCTTCGTCTTCGGTGCCACCAACGACAGCTGGGCAGGAACACCCATCGGTGAATATAAATACGAGAACATCACTTATGGCGACCTCTATCAGTTCCGTCCTGCCCTGGCACGAATGCTCCAGTGGATGACCGACAGGTATATAAACACAGAGATTTATTTCCTGCTCAACGACGACCTTCGCGAAGAGATAGATGAGTCGGTAAAGACCATCTGTGCCCGATACAACGTGCCTGTGATTGAGCTCAAGAATATTGATAAGCTCTCCGGTCACCCGTCAGTGAAAGGCATGCGCCAGATAGCAGACCAGATGAATGTCTTTATCAAGAAACACTCAAGGTAAGAGAACTCCAGACTAGGAGATGTTACAATCCTGTTACGTAACCATATCGTAACAGGATTTTTTTTGTGATGTCGGCATAAGACAGTAATTTTGCGCCCGAAAACAAATCATTTTAAGATAAAAAAGATGGAAACAACACAAGATTATTTCATGGTCTCATTGAAACTGTTAGGTGCATTAGGCCTGCTTATCTTCGGCATGAAGATGATGAGTGAGGCTCTGCAGAAGATGGCAGGACCACAACTGAGACACATCTTGGGACGAATGACGACAAACCGACTGACAGGCATGCTGACCGGTACGGTGGTTACCTGCGCAGTGCAGTCATCATCAGCAACTACGGTAATGACGGTATCCTTCGTATCTGCAGGATTGTTGACGCTCTCGCAGGCCATCAGTGTGATTATGGGAGCAAACATCGGAACCACACTCACGGCATGGATCATGTCGCTTGGATATAATGTAGATCTAACTAACGTAGTGTTCCCCGCCTTCTTCCTCGGCATGGTACTCATCTATCGAAAGCGGCACCGTTATGTTGGCGACTTCCTCTTCGGCATCGCCTTCATGTTCCTGTCATTAGTGATGCTGAGTTCTGCAGGGTAAAGAGATGGACCTGGAGCACAACGAGGCAGTGGTAAGATTCTTCGCATCGTTCGATACAAACAGTCACCTTACCATTCTGGCCTTCCTCACCATAGGAACATTGATAACATGTATCGTTCAGTCATCGGCAGCTGTGATGGCCATTACCATCCTACTCTGTTCTACAGGCGTTCTGCCAATATATTTAGGTATCGCGCTGGTGATGGGTGAGAATATCGGAACCACAGCGACAGCCAACCTCGCTGCCCTGGGAGCAAACACTCAGGCACGAAGGGCGGCTCTTGCTCATCTGTTGTTTAATGTGTTTGGAGTTATCTGGGTGTTATGCGTGTTCTATCCATTCGTGGATCTGGTATGCAGCCTCGTGGGCTACAATCCCTCCACGGCAGGTCAGACAGAGCGTCTGCCTGTGGTGCTCGCAATGTTCCATACCTGTTTCAACGTCACCAATACCGCCCTGCTCATAGGACTCATCCCACAGATGGAACGCATGGTTTGCTGGCTGTTGCCTGAGAAACCTGAGCCTGAGCAGGAGGAACTGCGCCTTAAGTACCTTGAGGGTAACCTGATGCATACACCGGAAATCGCGGTACTGCAGGCACAGAAAGAGACGGCACATTTTGCCCAGCAGGTACAAGATATGTTCTCAAAGGTGATACAGCTGTTTGACGAAAAGGATACTTCCGCTTTCAGCCATCTCTTCAGTCAGATACAGAATCAGGAGGATCTTACCGACCGCATGGAACTCGGGATAGCCCGGTTCCTGGAACAGGTTAGCGAGAACCACCTTAGTGACGAGACAAAGGTAAAAGTCCGTCAGATGCTACGTGAGGTTGGCGAGCTGGAGTCTATCGGTGATGCCTGCTACAACCTTGCACGTACGATGAACCGTCAGCGTGAATCAGCAAAAGATATTACTCCTCGCCAACATCAGCAGCTGACAGCCATGATGACACTCTGCGACGATGCTCTCACACAGATGAACACCGTGATGACAGGTCATCGCTATGAGCATGATATCCGCGAGACATACCGCATTGAGAACGACATCAACCAGATGCGTCAGCGTCTTAAGAACGAGAATATCCGCGCCATAGGTGCCCACGACTATGACTATGCTTCAGGCACTATCTTCACAGACCTCATCAATGAGTGTGAGAAGCTTGGTGACTATGTCGTTAATGTCGTTCAGGCGCGATTCGGAAAATAAAATCCAGAAAACATTTGGCTTTTCATACGATTTAAACTATCTTTGCACCCAGAATGGAAAAGAAAACGATTCTGGTAGTTGATGATGAGCAGGATCTCTGTGAGATTCTGCTCTATAATCTTAATGCGGCAGGCTTTCAGGCAGAGGCAGCATACTCCGGTGAGACTGCATGGGATAAAATCACCGGTCACAAATCTGAAAATAGCAGATGTTTCGATTTGCTGATGCTCGACGTTATGATGCCGGGCATGTCGGGCTTCGAACTTGCCGAGCGCCTAAAATCCGATGAACAGACTTCACACACACCCATCATCTTCCTTACTGCAAAGGATACAGAGGATGATACTCTTCATGGTTTCGGGCTGGGTGCCGATGACTACGTGACGAAGCCTTTCTCCGTACGTGAGGTAGTGGCAAGGGTGAAGGCAGTGCTCGCAAGAAGCCAGAGGCAGGAAGCCGAAGACAGGCGGATATCCTTCGAGGGCCTTATGCTTGACCTCAGCAAGAAAACAACAACTGTTGACGGTGAGAGCGTTAACCTCACCAAGACAGAGTTTGAGCTTCTGGGACTGCTCCTAAGGCATCGCGGACAGGTGTTTTCCCGTCAGCAGATCTTCGATGCCGTATGGCCGGAGGATGTGGTTGTAAGCAATCGTACGGTGGATGTGAATATTACTCGTATGAGAAAGAAGATTGGCAGATACGGAACTTTTATCGTAAGTCGACAGAGGTTCGGATACTGCTTTGAAGGTGAATAGTTGAGAGTGAAGAAGTTGAGTGAAGGTCGAAAGATGTTTGTCAGCGTGATGGTAGTATTTGCCGTCTACGCATTGATATTCATTGTGTTCGAAGACTACGACCGCAAGTTTCTGAAACCCTTTGATGAAGTCAGCGACTGGCATCTGCTGCTGTTCTCACTGGTGGTGATGACAGGCCTCGCTTTTCTGCTCCACCGATATGCACGTCGCATGGATGAGCGCATCAGTCGTGAGCAGGCCGCCAAGGAGAACCAGATGCGGCGTGAACTGACACAGAACATCGCCCACGAACTGAAGACCCCTGTCGCAAGCATCCTCGGATACACCGATACTATTCTCGACGATCCGAAGATGAATCCAGAGACTCAGCGACAGTTTATCCAGCGCGCCAACGCACAGGCACAGAGACTGACAGCCCTGCTACAGGATATTTCCACTCTTAATCGTATGGACTACGCCGCTAATCAGGTAACGATGGAACGTATTGATGTTTCTGAGATTGTTGGTGACATCGTACAAGAGACTGCCATCGCCCTCGATAAACGTAGCATGACACTAAACAACTACCTGCCCCAGGGCATTATTATACAAGGCAATCCCTCACTTATCTACAGCATCTTCCGCAACCTCATCGACAATGCCATCAACTATGCCGGCGAGGGTACCATCATCAGTATCAGTGCTGAACCTATGGAGGATTGTTGGATGTTCCGTCTAAGCGATAATGGTATTGGCATCGCTGAAGAGCACCTACCCCGTATTTTCGAGCGTTTCTACCGCATTGACAAGAGCCGTAGCCGCCAGATGGGGGGTACGGGTCTCGGCCTCGCCATAGTTAAGAATGCCGTTATCCTCCATGGCGGCACCATCACTGCCCGACGTGCAGAGAAGGGCGGTATGGAGTTTGAGTTTACACTGAAGAATGATACAATAGCAAATAAATAAAGAAAAAACAGAAATATATGATCCAGATGAAAAAGATAACAATGACGGTGGTGATGGCCTTGACGGCTGTGGCTGCCATGGCGCAGATGATGAACCCCGTACATTTCAAGTCGGAACTGAAAACCAGCAAGGGTGCCGAGGCGGAAATCGTGTTCACAGCGACCATCGACGACGGATGGCATGTCTATAGCACCGACTTAGGAAACGACGGTCCCATAGAGGCAACATTCAATATCGAAAAGATGGAGGGTGCCGAAACAGTGGGCAAGTTGCAGCCTAAGGGTAATGTTATCAAGAAGTTCGATAAGATGTTTGAGATGGAGTTGAAGTACTTCGAAAAACAGGCTCAGTTCGTACAGAAGATCAAGTTTACCAAACCCACATACGACATCGACTGTTATCTTGAGTATGGCGCCTGTAACGACCAGAGTTGTCTGCCACCATCTGAAGTGTCGCTGAAGGTTTCCGGCAAGACACCGGTACAGGCTGATGAGGAGAAAAAAGATTATGTGAAGGAAGAAGTAACGGAGAAAAAAGAAATCAACGACAAAGTTGCAGCAGACACCACCAAGGCTGTTGATGCTGTTACACAGACCTCTGACAGCGTGGCAGTATCGACAACAGACGACACTTCACTCTGGACTCCAGTAATAAACGAGCTGCGAACCTTCGGAGCAGGCGACAGCATTGCCGACCACTCCCTGCTGTATATCCTTCTGATGGGATTCATCGGGGGACTACTTGCCGTATGCATGCCCTGCATCTGGCCTATCATCCCTATGACAGTAAGTTTCTTCCTGAAAAGGTCAAAGAGCGAAAAGAGAAAAGGTATCAGCGATGCCGTTACATACGGACTGAGCATCATCGTAATCTACTTAGGACTCGGCCTGTTAGTGACAGCACTCTTCGGCAGCGACACGCTTAATGCCATGTCAACGAATGCCGTATTCAATATCTTCTTGTTTGTATTGCTGGTAGTGTTTGCGCTGTCGTTCTTCGGATGGTTCGAGATAAAGTTGCCCGACAGTTGGGCTAATGCCGTCGACACAAAAGCGTCTTCCACCAGCGGACTGATATCTATCTTCCTCATGGCATTCACCCTTGTGCTGGTATCCTTCTCCTGCACGGCACCCATCATCGGACTGCTGCTCGTAGAGACCACCACCAGCGGCAACTGGCTGGCTCCGGCATTGGGAATGTTCGGATTCGCCCTTGCACTGGCTCTGCCGTTCACACTCTTCGCCCTCTTCCCGTCATGGCTGAAACAGGCTCCGAAGTCTGGATCATGGATGACAACGCTGAAGGTGGTGTTAGGATTCGTAGAACTGGCCTTCGCCCTGAAGTTCTTCTCTGTAGCCGATCTGGCTTATGGCTGGCATCTGCTTGACCGTGAGGTGTTCCTCTCTCTATGGATTGTCATCTTCACACTGTTGGGAGCATATCTCTGCGGCTGGTTGAAGTTCCAGGAAGACGAGGTGGGCGGTGAGCTCAACAAGCCTATGCCTGTGCTCTGTATCATGGGCGGACTGGTGTCGCTGGCCTTCGCTGTATATATGGTTCCAGGTCTGTGGGGAGCCCCCTGTAAGGCAGTCAGTGCCTTTGCCCCACCAATGAACACTCAGGATTTCAATCTTAACACTAAGGTGGTAGAGGCTCGTTTTACTGACTACGAGGCTGGTATGGCAGCAGCCAAGGCCGAGGGAAAACCCGTATTCATCGACTTCACCGGCTTCGGATGTGTAAACTGTCGGAAGATGGAGGCAGCAGTATGGACCGACCCGACCGTAGCCGAGAAGCTTACCAATGACTTCGTGCTTATCTCCCTCTATGTGGATGACAAGACTCCGCTACGAGAGCCTATGGAGGTAACAGATGATGAGGGCCAGACGAAGACCCTGCGCACCATTGGTGCCAAATGGAGCTATCTGCAGAGTCATAAGTTCGGTGCCAACGCCCAGCCTTTCTACGTCATGCTCGATGCCGACGGCAAGCCGTTACAGGGCAGCCGCGCCTACGATGAAGACATCCAAGGATATATCGACTTCCTGAACCATGGACTCAAAAACTACAAGAAATGATTGACAGGAATAGCTCCGTTATAACCGTATTCCAATAGCGGTATTGATGAACCAGTCGTTCAGATATCCGTTGGTGTCTTTGTGATGATAGCGGATATTGTTGAATTGTCCGTAGACATTAAAAAAATACCGCCCAAGGTTGTAAGTAAGTGAGACGCGCGTGTCGAAACATACGCTGACACCACTGTTGAAAGTCTGGTCTCCAGCAGGGGTAACACGCACATTTTCATGTATCACCGACAGAGGTGATCATTATGTCGGCAATCTTGGCATTCATTTTGAAATGTCAACTACCTGGCGGGCAATATATGGATGAAGGCCTCTGTCTAACTCATCGATAAACAATACAGTTTCTTTCTCCAGTGAAGAAATTTTAAATGGCAATGTGCAGAAGAAAACGCATACTTTCGGACTAAAAGTGAATTTTATTTTTCGATTTAGCCCAAAAGTATGCAAAATTTGAATGTATTGTTTGCTATCTGATAAACAGCAGCTCACGATATTTCGGCAGTGGCCAAAGAGCATCGTCGACAATGAGCTCCAGTTTGTCGATTTCGTAGCGGATGGTATCGAGATATGGCTCCACCTTATCATGATAAGCGATGGCCTTCTCGTATTCATCCTCAATCTTATTAGCCTTCTTGCGAGCTTCTACGAGTTCCTCAACACCCTTCTCGATGGCTGAGGTGCGCTCGGCAATCTCCTGGATGATTTTCTTGTTGCGGGCAGAGAGTTTGTCTGCGGTGTCGATGGGGAACACAACCGACATATTGCTGATGTTCTGCAGCAACTGTGTCTGATAGCGGGTGGCAACAGGGATGATGTGGTTCATCGACAGGTCGCCCAGTACACGGGCCTCAATCTGAATCTTCTTCGTATATGTCTCCCACTTCACCTCGTTGCGGGCCTCGAGTTCCTTCTTCGTCATCACGCCTAAGCTCTCGAACATCTGGATACTCTCCTTGTCGAGGTAGCGCTCAATAATCTTCGGACAACTCTTCTCAACGTCGAGACCACGCTTCTCTGCCTCGATGACCCACTCGTCGCTATAGCCGTTACCATCGAAACGGATTGGCTTGCAGGTCTTGATGTCCTCGCGCAACACGTCAATGATAGCATGGAATTTCGCAGTGTGTTCTGTGCCAGCGAGCTTCTTCTCATACTCGGGAATCTTGGCATCCACACGCTTCTTGAAGCTGACGAGGGCCTCGGCTACGGCACTGTTAAGGGCAATCATAGCCGATGCACAGTTGGCCTCAGAACCTACGGCGCGGAACTCAAAGCGGTTGCCAGTGAAGGCGAATGGCGACGTGCGGTTACGGTCGGTGTTGTCGATGAGCAATTCAGGAATCTCAGGGATATCCATCTTCATGCCTTGCTTGCCGTCCATCAAGAAGATATCGTCCTTGTCAGCTGCCTCGATATGGTCGAGCAATTCGCTGAGCTGTTTGCCGAGGAACGAGCTGATGATGGCGGGAGGAGCCTCGTTGGCACCCAGACGATGGGCATTGGTAGCACTCATGATAGAGGCCTTCAACAGTCCGTTATGACGATAGACACCCATCAGCGTCTCGATGATAAACGTGGCAAAGCGCAGGTTCTGCTCGGCATTCTTGCCAGGAGCATGCAGCAGGATGCCGTTGTCGGTCGAGAGACTCCAGTTGTTGTGCTTACCGCTACCGTTAATACCAGCGAAGGGTTTCTCGTGCAGCAACACACGGAATCCGTGCTTGCGAGCCACCTTCTTCATCAGCGACATCAGCAGCATGTTGTGGTCGACGGCGAGGTTTGTCTCCTCGAAGATTGGAGCCAGCTCAAACTGGTTTGGAGCCACCTCGTTGTGACGCGTCTTACAGGGTACGCCCAACTCCAGCGCCTGAATCTCCAAGTCGCGCATAAAGGCTGCCACGCGCTCCGGGATGCTTCCGAAATAATGGTCGTCCATCTGCTGGTTCTTGGCAGAGTCATGTCCCATCAGGGTGCGACCAGTCAGCAGCAGGTCGGGACGGGCAGCATAGAGTCCTTCGTCCACGAGGAAGTACTCCTGTTCCCAACCAAGATTAGATGTCACCTTTTTCACTGTGGGGTCAAAATAATGGCACACGTCGGTAGCAGCCACATTCACGGCATGGAGGGCACGCAGCAATGGAGCCTTGTAGTCGAGCGCCTCACCGCTATAACTAATAAACACAGTGGGAATACACAGGGTGTCGTCGATGATAAACACAGGACTTGTGGGGTCCCAAGCCGAATAGCCGCGAGCCTCGAAGGTGCTTCTAATACCGCCAGAGGGGAACGACGAGGCATCCGGTTCCTGTTGGACGAGCAGCTTGCCGGTGAACTCTTCCACCATGCCGCCCTTGCCGTCATGTTCTATAAAAGAATCATGCTTCTCAGCTGTACCTTCCGTCAGAGGCTGGAACCAGTGTGTATAGTGCGTTACGCCATTATCCAAAGCCCACTGTTTCATGCCCGCTGCTACAGCATCGGCGATGTCACGGTCCAGCCGGGCACCGTTGTCCATCACGTCGATCATCTTCTCGTAGACATGTTTCGGCAGGTATTTGTACATCTTCTCACGATTGAAAACCTTCTTGCCAAAATACTCAAAGGGTCTCTCCGTAGGTGTTTTTACGTCGAGCGGCTTCTTTTTGAATGCCTCACCGACAACCTGAAATCTTAATGCTTCCATAATTTTACCTTATTAATAAATAATAATTGTTTTCAATAACTATTTGTCTTTTATGGGTGCAAAGTTAAGTCTAAATGTTAGTTATCGATAGCATTTCCTTACTTTTTGTTTGTTAAATCTTCCTTTATATAACATATTGTAAACAAAAAGTATTGCCTTATTTTCTTTTTGCTTTCTTTTTGTTTGAAAAGCCTGTCATTTCGTTGCAATCTGTTATTGGCAACCAAAATATATGCGAATATAAGGCAACATGACTTGGCAAGAGTACGAATATATAACCCTTAAGCTCTTGGAAATCCAGCCAAAACGAATAAACTTTGTTAATTTTGGCTGAATAACTCCCCAATATAGATGTTTTTTTATAATTTTGCCGTATGAAACAGAGATATGCCGTTATCGTGCTATTTGCACTGATTATTGCTTCAAGCCTAACCAGTATAGGCAGTTATCGCTCAACAAGTAGGCTGGTTAATGAAGATATGGACAGAGCACTGGCTCTGGCCTTGGAGGAACAACAGAGCGATGTCATCAGTCAGGATACCATCCGAACGTTCAATAAACACTTGCAAATAGCAGAACTGCGAGGGAAAGCAACGCTGGCTGTGGATACACGAGGACAAAAATTCAAGGCGTATGTCCATTGTTCTGAGGCAACCATATTCAGTCTGTCTGACCAAAGGCCGGCAACCATCCTATGGGTGTTGACAGGATTTTGGGCAATGCTGATGTGGTATCGCCGTCGGCAATCACTCGTGGGTGAACCGTTAGCGGTGACCATAAACCAAAAGGTTGCCTTTGGTGGGCTGACATATTCCGAAGATAATAGCCGTTTCTTTTCTGCCGATGGCAATTTGGTACAACTCACTCCCATGCAGCATCAGCTGATGGAGATGTTCTTCCAGTCACCATCTCATACTCTGACGAAAACGGAAATATGCAATGCTCTCTGGCCCAAAAAACCTGATGCCAGCGAAACACTTTATACGCTGATTCGCAGGCTAAAGCCCGTCATAGAGCAACATTCCGACCTCAAAATCGAAGTTGATAGAGGAAAGGCATACGAACTGAAAGCAAAGTAGAGGCTCCATCAGTAATTTTATGAGAAAATTCATAGACATAAATCGAGGCATGAAATATATTATCTTAGTTCAGTTTCTTTTCCTCACCAGAGTTATAGTCTTTGCTCAGCAAGTGATGCTGGCAGACAGCATCACCAAGAATCCCCTGCCAACTTCAAGAGCAGTTATGCCCGCCACAGGGTAAAGGGGAAAATGAAGAAAATCCCTGGCTGCCCGATGATTATCGTGAAAGGATATGAAATTGAATAGAAATGGCAAAGATTGGATATAGCCATCACAAAGATTATAATTTTTCCGCTATTCCCGTTTTTCTCAGTTCACACTATTTCTTTCTTGACAAACTGTTTTCGCCTTATGTCAATCTCCGTGTTGGTGGATTCGCTCTGTTCAACGCAAAGAATGTAGGAACCAATGAGAAATACTCCCTCTCTAGGGAAAAGCAGAGCATTAGCCTGTATATTTATCGTAGTAAACTGATTCATAGTTTGGGAGTCAACATCGGAGTACGCTTTCAAATTAAGGGATGGTAGATTGTCTCACGAATTGCGAGATTGGTGCTTTTTGAAAATTCTCTCTCAAATAGTGTAATGTTTCTTGGATTATTGCGTATAATAGAGTAGAGACAAGAAACATTAGTAAATCATCTTAAAAGCAAAAGGATTATGAATTGGATTATGATTCCGCTGAACTGCCTCATCATTTTTGGCACCATTTACAAAGTTGTGGAACTGTTTGTGCGTAAGCGTGAGCGGCTGATGCTCATCAGTAAACTGACGGAAATTTCGAATGTGGACTTCAAGGGCATCAGCCTCTACAGCAGCGGCAACAAGTTCACGGCTCTTCGTGTCGGTTGGCTGATGCTGGGCGTGGGACTGGGATTCCTGGCAGGCTTCCTTATCAACATGATGGCCACCTATGGAAAATATGCCTACGACTTTGACAGTGTATGGCGTTTCCATGGCCATGTGGCCGGAGTGGTCTACATTGCCTGTATCTGTATCTTCGGGGGCTGGGGGCTGCTGATGTCATATCGGGCAGAGCGCAAAGCCGAGCACCCAGAGGAACAGAAGAAGGACGATGAGTTTCATATCTGATGCAACAGACAGACGAGCAACGGCTGATAGTGCGTATCCTCAACGGTCACACCGAGGATTACAGCTACTTCTTGGAACGCTACGGGGAGAATGTGTTTCGCCTCGTAGCAAAGCTCGTCACTACCCAGGAGGATGCAGAAGAACTGGTGCAGGATGCTTTCGTTCGTGCATACAACCATTTGTCAGACTTTACTGGCGAAGCATCGTTCTCCACATGGATCTACCGCATCGCCTATAATCTGACCATCAGTTGGCTGCGCAAGCAAAAGGTGAAGTACTTGCAGCTTGATGAAAAGATGGATGTCAGCGACAAAGACATTGACCAACTGCTTGATGACGAGTCGCGGATAGACCAGCTCCTTCAGGCCTGTGCTAAACTGTCACCAAACGAACAGACGCTCATCAATCTCTTTTACTACGAAGACTTGCCGTTGCACGATATTGCATACGTCTTAGGTTTGGAATCGGGTAATGTCGCCACGCGGCTCCATCGTATTCGCAAGAAGCTATACATCATCATAAAAAGAATGGAACAACATGAACTCTTTCGTTAAGCCAAATGACAAAGCACTTCGAGAAGCCTTGCGCCGACAGTCAGAACAGCACATGCGTCTGCCCTCAAATTTCGCGTATACCACCATGCGCAGGATTGAGCGGGAACGGCAGGCACAGGAAAAACGCGAGAAGTTGGCTGCTGTTATCACCATTGCTGCCTGCTGTCTGTTAGGAGTAGGCACTATGGCTTATTTCTATGGTGAAGTATTGTTAGACAGCCTGTCGTCTATGCTCCAGCAGCATGAGGGCTTCGACGTACTGCCAGGTCTTACATTCTGTTGTCTGTTCTTTGCTCTGCTGAATGCCTATTTGCGTAAAAGGTTTGCTTCATAGCAGATAACAAACTGACAATGCACCTGACAATGAAATGTCAGACAAATGTCAGGGAGTTTTTTCGAGCCTTTAGTTATTTGTTGCTACCTTCGCCGGAAAATTCAAGCGAAGTATGATGCAACAAACAACATTCCAAAGAATCAACACCTGTACTGCATGGCTCATGTTTGCCATTGCTGCTATTGTCTACGGACTGACCATAGAGCCAACGGCCAGCCTGTGGGACTGTCCTGAATTCATCGCCTGTGGCTATAAGCTGGAGATTGGTCATCCGCCTGGCGCACCATTCTTCATGTTGGCCGCCAACCTCTTTTCTCATTTGGCCAGCGATACCGCTCATGCGGCAATGATGGTTAACCTTTTGTCTGCCCTTCTGAGTGCAGGCTGCATTTTCTATTTGTTTCTCACCATTACGCATCTCGCAACGAAATTGGTTTGCCCTGAAATGGAAAAACCTACCATTTCGGATGTCATTACCATCGAAACTTGCGGTGCGGTGGGAGCACTGGCTTATACGTTCAGCGATACTTTCTGGTTCTCTGCAGTCGAAGCCGAAGTGTATGCTTTTTCCAGTTTCCTGACGGCCTTGATGTTTTGGTTGATATTAAAGTGGGAAACAGAGGCAGACAGTCCACGTAGCGACCGATGGATCATTCTGATTACCTACATTACAGGCCTGTCGATTGGTGTCCACCTGCTTTGTCTTCTCTGTCTGCCCGCTATGTCGTTCGTTGTCTATTTCCGTCATGCTAAGCGTATTACGACGATGGGGATATTGAAGACATTGGTTGCAGGGGCATTGCTGGTAGGTGTCATCCTTTATGGACTCATTCCTGGTGTGGTAAGGATGGGAGGTTGGGCAGAACTCCTGTTTACCAACCAGCTGGGTTGCCCTTACAATACTGGTCTCACCATCTATATCATACTACTCGTAGGGGCGCTCGTGTACCTATATTATAAGGTGAAGCGCAGAACGTACAAACTCTCGGTAGCTTGTCTGTTAATGATACTGGCAGGCTACAGCAGTTACGGTGTCATCTTCATCCGCGCGAATGCTAATATGCCTATGTGTGAGAATGCACCAGGCAACATTTTCGCCTTGGGCAGCTATCTGAACCGAGAGCAGTATGGGGACACGCCACTCTTCTATGGGCCTGCGTATTGTAGCGTGCTGGACAGAGAACCCATCGGTGAGTATCTGGTTCCCAAACAAGAGGAGGGGAAGGCAATTTATCGTCCTGCAGCAGACTCCACGAAGCACCAATATGAGGTTGTACGCCACGACATCAAGTATCTGTATAAGGAAAACATGCTATTCCCCCGTATGCACTCACAGCGACATGCCAAGGCCTACGAGGACTGGATGGGAGGAGTGAAGAAGAACGGTAATCTGCCCACAGTATTGGAGAACCTGCGCTTCTTTATCTCTTATCAGGTAAACTTCATGTACTGGCGCTACTTCCTGTGGAACTTCGTGGGACGCCAGAACAATATTCAAGGTCATGGCGAAGTGGAACACGGAAACTGGATAACAGGCATCCGGTGGATAGACGACTGGCTGTTGGGCTGCGATACGTCGAAGCTGCCGTCAGACTTGGCAGAGAACAAAGGCCGCAACGTGTTTTATGGTCTGCCGCTACTGCTTGGCTTGGCAGGCATCTTCTGGCAATGGCGCAAAGGTCGCGAGGGCAAACAGCAACTCTGGGTTGTAGCCCTGCTGTTCGTGATGACAGGATTGGCCATCGCGGTTTACCTCAATCAGACACCCCTCCAGCCTCGTGAACGTGACTATGCCTATGCCGGTTCCTTCTATGCCTTCGCCATTTGGATTGGACTTGGAGTGGCTTGGATAAGTGAAAAGGTAAAAGTGAAAAGTGAAAAATTTGCTACCGCCGTTACAGCTATTGTGTGTACGTCTTGTTTGGCAGTCCCCATACAGATGGCTTTGCTGACATGGGATGACCACGACCGCTCAGGGCGTTACACCTGTCGCGACTTCGGGGCCAACTACTTGGAAAGCATGCAGCGCGAAGGCCACCCCATCATTCTGACGAATGGTGACAACGACACGTTCCCGCTCTGGTACAATCACGAGGTGGAGGGGGTTCGTACAGACACTCGTGTTTGCAATATGGAATATCTGCAGACCGACTGGTATATCGACCAGATGAAGCGTCCGGCCTATGATTCTCCTGCATTGCCCATCAGTTGGCAACATGAAGACTATCAAGAGGGACAACTTGAATATCTGCCCATCAATACCGACAGCCTGACCATTGGCTCTGGAAAAGAGAAGATGGTCATCTCACTGAAAGGCAAAAAAGGCTTATACAAGAATGAACTGATGGTACTGGAGATGCTGTCGCATGGGGATTGGAGTCGCCCTATTTACTTATCCATCAGTATGGGCTCAGATATGCTTTCATTTCTCCGCGAGCACTTAATCCTGGAAGGTCTTGCCTATCGGGTATCGCCAACGGTAAAAGGTCAGAATGTCGATGTGGAGCGTCTCTATGAAAACATCATGCACCGTTTCCGCTATGGCGGTCTAAGCACGAAGGGAATCTACGTGGACGAGGACGTGAAGCATCTGGCCAATACGCACCAACTGGTCATGGGCGTACTTATCGACTCGCTGCTACAGCAAGGTGATACCAAACGAGCATTTGCCGTATGCCAGAAATGGCAGCAGGAGATGCCAAATGAAAACGTACCCTATACTGATTCGGCCCTTTCGATGGCTCGTTGTTATTATCAGACAGACCATCCAAAACAAGGTGACAAAATAGTAAGTGACTTGCTGAAGCGTTCAGAAGAGTGGCTATCGTGGATAGAGACCATCACCCCCAATCGTCGCACTGGTTCTTTGTACTCTCAATACACATGGATGAAGACCATGCAGCAGGCTCTTTCCGTGGCAGTAGAATTTGAAAGAAACGAAATATATCATCAATACATCAAACAATATGAAAAATTCATCAATCAGTAGGCGCATAATCATCGTAGCCTGCATCCTCATCATAGCAGGATACCTCCTGATGACCGGCCCGGGGAGCACAGAGCACTCCTTTACCCCAGGAATCTTCTCTGTACGGAGAGTTGTCATTGCTCCAATTCTATGTCTTGCAGGCTATCTGTTGATAGTGATAGGTATTCTCTATTCCCAACGTTCCACGAAGGGCAATACATCAGAGAACAACAAAACCCAAGCACAAAAAATCGGCTCAATACAGATGTAATAATCCTCCCCCTGTCATCGAGACAGAGGGAGGCGTTGTACCTGGAAAGATCATGGGCGCAGCGTAAACCCGAAGACCAGGTAGGCTTTCTGTGAGCACGGGTTACCGGCCACCTGTCCGAAGACAGGGATGGAGAACGAATCGGTAATTTTAATGTCCTTCGTGGCTTTTAGCGACAGGTTTGTGACGGCAAAGCCTGTGGTACCATAGCTGGTAGTGGCCCAGGGTACGGCACCAGCCGTAGCAGTCCAGTCGACTGTAGCAAGTTTAAATGGCACAACTACTTCCACATAACTACTATAGGCTCGCTTACCGTCCTTATTGGCACCGTCGTTGCCCGCAAAATTAGTGTACCACTGCAAGGCCAAAGGTCCGAAGTCATAACCGATGTTGGTCTCGAAGACGTGGTTCGTGCCGTGGGCATCGTACTTGAAGTAGCGGCCATCAGGGTCGAGGCCTCCTCGGTCAAACCAGTAGTCGGTCACGCCGATGTTCAGGCCACCAATGGTGTAAGCTAACGTCAGGTCGAATTCCTTCGTGTCGGCGGTATTCACCAGTCCGTAGCTGCCCCATGCGGTCAGCGACAGACCTTTATACCCTACGCCCAGCGTAGGCTGAACGGCGGCACTTCCCAAATCCTGGCCACGCCAGATATAACTACTCACGACATCTCCACTGATCGTCGTCTCGATTTTCTCTGAATCCTGTGCAAAGGCGGTCATGCTCATAACCAAACCCATTGCAAATAAAACAATCTTTTTCATACCTTTTCCTCTTTAGTTATAACACATTTCTCCGTGTTCATAAACGTCGAGACCTTCTTCCTCGATGCGCTTGTCGACGCGCAGACCGTGCAGTCGTTTGATGCCATAGAACAGCGCGAATCCGCAGGCGGCAGCCCAGAGGTCGATGACCAGAATGCCAAACGTCTGAGCACCGAAGAATCCCCAGCCGTGACCATAGAAAGCACCGTTGGATGTCGAGAGCAAGCCCGTCATCAGCGTTCCTAAGATACCGCAAACACCATGTACAGACGAGGCACCTACTGGGTCGTCGATGTGCAGCTTGTGGTCGATAAACTCAATGGCATACACCAGTACGATACCACAGACGAGACCAATAATCACGGCACCGACAGGCGATACGAGGTCGCAACTGGCGGTGATGCCCACCAGTCCTGCCAGCACACCGTTGAGCGTCAGTGAGAGGGAAGGCTTGCCATATTTCGCATAGGTGAGGAACATCGTGGCCACACCGCCAGCGACAGCAGCAAGATTCGTTGTCAGGAAGACATGGCTGATGGCGATGCGGTTCACTTCGCCAGAGGCTGCCAACTGCGAGCCGGGGTTGAAACCGAACCAGCCAAGCCAAAGAATAAACACGCCCAAAGCAGCCATTGCGAGGTTGTGACCAGGAATAGCTTTGCTCTTGCCGTCCTTGCTATACTTGCCGACACGGGGACCAAGCGCCATTGCTCCGACGAGGGCCAGCACGCCGCCCACGCTATGTACGATGGCAGAGCCGGCAAAATCGTGGAACACGTCGCCAAACGTCGACATCATAAACCCGTCGGCAGCATCGTTGCAGAGCCAGCCGCCGCCCCACGTCCAGTGGCCCTCAATGGGGTAGATAAGCAGCGAAATGACTGCACTATAAATGAGGTACATCGAGAACTTCGTGCGCTCGGCCATAGCACCGCTGACGATGGTTGCACTGGTGGCACAGAACACCGTCTCGAAAATCAAGAAGCCCTCTACGGGCAGATCGCCCTTGTAGAAACTCAGGTCGCCCCAGTTGGGCATACCGATAAATCCTGCGCCCTCGTTGCCGAACATAAATCCGAAGCCGAGGAAGAAGAACAGTAACGAGCCGAACATGAAGTCGACAAAGTTCTTCATCAGGATGTTCGCCGTGTTCTTGCTACGCGTAAAACCAGCTTCACACAGCGCAAAGCCCGGCTGCATCCAGAAAACCAACATGGCTGCCAATAGCATCCATACAGTATCGAGTGATAATCCAATTTCGTTCATAATCCTGAAAATTTAAATCATTAACCTTTAACCTACTTCTTGTCCCGTAGCACCGTGTCGCCATGTTCGCCGGTGCGGATAGACCAGGTGTCTATCATGTCGCTCACGAAGATACGGCCGTCGCCTATCTCGCCCGTGTGGGCCACCTCTAAGATGACTTTCACTGTCGGCTCCACGAACTGGTCGCGGCACACGATGGTCAGCGCCACGCGCTCTATCACGTCCGTAGAGTACTGCACGCCACGGTATATCCTCTCCTGTCGGCTCTGTCCGATGCCATGCACGTTGTGGTACTCAAACCAGTCGATGTCCGACCGTAGCAGTGCTTCCTTCACATCCTCAAACTTCGTCTTGCGGATGATTGCTTCAATCCTTTTCATACCTTAATTACCTTTTTAATTAATACTAACACTCTGAAACGTTTCGGGTGCAAAGGTATGACGTTTTTCTTAAATATTATACAAAACGATATCAATTTGTTTGTTGAAAACGCACACAAGTAACAAAATGTAAAGCTATTAAAGCGATAACGTTTCGTTTTGCTTTCATTTTGAATTCACAACATGCCATTTCGTTACAAAGTGACAAAATGTAAAAGAGAGCTGACATTCATACGAATGCCAGCTCTCCTCTTTATGTCAAAAGGGATTATTTATGCCAGTTCCTGATGCGCTCCAGGGCCTCGTCGGTGCGCTCATGGGTGCCGAAGGCGGTGAAGCGGACGTAACCCTCGCCGGAGGGACCGAAGCCGACGCCGGGGGTGCAGACGACATGAGGACCGTAGAGCAGGGCTTCGAAGAAACTCCAGGAAGACATGCCGTCGGGCGTGCGCATCCAGATATAGGGGGCGTTTTCGCCACCGTAGCACTCGAATCCGAGGGAGCGCAGTGTGGAGAGCATCCGGGCGGCATTCTCCATGTAGTAGTCAATGGTCTGCTGAACCTGCTTCTTGCCCTCGGGCGAGTAGATGGCCTCGGCAGCACGCTGGCTGACATAGCTGGTACCATTGAACTTGGTACACTGACGACGCAACCACAACTGGTTCAGAGGGATACGCTCGCCCTCGAAGGTTGAAACCGACACTTCCTTAGGCACTATGGTGTAGCCGCAGCGGATGCCGGTGAAGCCTGCCGTCTTGGAGTAGCTATGGAACTCGACGGCGCACTTGCGGGCACCGCGAATCTCGTAGATGCTGTGGGGGATCTCCGGGTCGCGGATATAAGCCTGATAGGCGGCATCGTAAAGGATGAGGGCATCGTTCTTCAGCGCGTAGTTCACCCACTTGCGCAACTCCTGCTTGGTGATGACAGTGCCCGTGGGGTTGTTGGGATAGCAGAGGTAGATGACATCGACGGGACGGCCCTTCGGAAGTTCCGGTATAAAGCCGTTCTCAGCCTTGGTTGGCATATAGCGAACGTTGGTCCAGCGGCCCTCCTTGTAGACACCACAGCGGCCAATCATCACGTTGGAGTCAATATAGACGGGGTAGATGGGGTCGGTGACACCGATGAAGTTGTCCCAGTGGAGCAGCTCCTGGAAGTTGCCCGTGTCCGACTTGGCACCGTCGTTAATAAAGACCTCGTCGATGTCAAGATGGATGCCACGCGGCAGGAAGTCGTTCTTCAGGATGGCCTCGCGCAAAAAATCGTAGCCCTGCTCAGGACCATAGCCACGGAAGCCCTCAGCGGTGGCCATCTCGTCGACGGCCTTGTGCATCGCCTCGATGACGGCTGGACAGAGCGGTTGGGTAACATCTCCGATGCCGAGCGAGATGACGTCGGCCTTGGGGTGCATCACACGGAAGGCGTTCACCTTCTTGGCAATGTCGGCGAACAGGTAGTTCTGTTGGAGATTCAGGAAGTGGATGTTTACTAATGCCATATTGTGTTGGATTTTTATCGTTATTACGAGATTTCGTTATTCTGGTATTTCGACCTCGCCGTCGAAGACGAAGGTGGCGGGACCTGTCATGAGGACGTGATTATCCGACTCACGCAGTTCGATGGTCAGCGTTCCGCCGTCCATGATGATTTCTGATTGACGGCCAGCCTTGCCCGTAACGAAGGCAGCAACGGCAGTGGCACATGCTCCTGTTCCACAGGCTTGAGTGATGCCGCTGCCACGCTCCCAGACGCGGACGCGAATGACGGTGGCGACGGCAGAACCGCCGACCACAGTACCTACGCGGGCAAACTCGATGTTGCAGCACTGTGGAAAGGCAGGATGATGCTCTAAAGCCCGCCCCTTTTCTGTCACCTGATCCACATCATCGATGAAGATGACGTAGTGGGGGTTGCCCATCGAGACGAAGGTGCCGACGCTGAGACCGCGCGAGGAAATAAACTGGTTCTCGTCAGCGAGTTTTGGGGCACCCATATCAACAGTAACACTATTTACGAGACTGTTGACGATATGCAGTTGCAGGATTTTCACGCCCGATGGTGTCAGCAGTCGTATCTCGTCTTTCTTTGTGAGTCCCCGCTCATAGAGGTATTTCCCGATGCATCGGCTTGCATTGCCGCACATCATCGCCTCAGAGCCGTCGGCATTGAAGATGCGCATTGTAAAGTCTGCTTCCGGCACAGGACTCCTGCCAATCAACACCAGCCCGTCGGAACCAATGCCCTTATGCCGGTCACTCCAAGCGATAGCCACAGCAGCAGGGTCGGCAATCGGATACTCCATCGTATTAATGTAGATGTAGTCATTGCCACAGCCGTGCATTTTCGTAAACCTGATTTTTCGTGCCATTTTGCTCACCATTTATCTGTCCTGCTATCCTTTTGTTATAAAAACAGCTGCAAAGGTAAGCAAAACGACACACATCACCAAGAAAATACAGTCATTTTGTTTGTATAAATAATAAGAGGGGTGTCATTTTGTAAAGCATTCCCCTGAATATCTTTTCATTTCTCTAACATTTTGCACCCAAATACACCTTTTCCTTTACAAAGTGTCAGTTGTTAGAATTTGCTGATTGGAATCTCCATCCACATCTTGCGCTCGTTGTCGCTCATTTTCTCGATGGCGTAGCGCAACATGGTGCGGGGCATCTCATGGGCATGCTGACGGAGAAAACCACGTAACAGATCCATAGAAACTCGCTTACCCATTTCTCGCAACATCCACCCCACCGCCTTGTGCATCAGATCGTGCGGATGGTGCAGGTGAATCTCAGCATAGCGCAGACACCACGACGGGTCACCCTGCTGCGACGTCTTCCACGTACAGACAATACTCATCCGTTGCCGCCACAGATTGTCGCTGGCAGCCTGTTCATCAAGCAGATGCAGTTTGTAGTCCTTATCTCCAAGTGCTGAAGGTAATAGCAGCCAGTGCCCTAATATCTTCGGTGCAGACAAATCCACCAAGTCCCAGTTGTTCGCCCGCTCCGCATATCGCAGATACATCGTCAGTATCTCGTCGCGCCCACGAATCGCCCCTTCGTCATACAGTAGCCGCTTCGTAGCCAGCCGCTCAAATTTATCCACAAGAATCAACAACCCGCAGAGTCGCACCTCATGCCATCTGGACATCAGCAATTCCGGCACTTCATCAAGCGGGGTCTCCTTTGCGACATGTTTTACCACATCACGTGTCTGCGGTACCTTCTGCCCCAAAAACTCATCGCCATAGCCATACTCACCTGGTGCCGTCTTGAAAAATCGCATCAAGTTCTCCCGCTGTGCCTCATCGCGCAGCGACTCCATGTAAGCTGCGATTTCCTTTGCTGTTGTCATTGCGCTTGGTTACTGTGACAGGATTTGCTCCGCATGCTCCTTGGTCTTCACCTGCTTGCCAGCGAAAATCTGCTCGATGATTCCTTCCTCGTTGATGACGAAGGTGGTGCGGATGGTGCCCATTGCCTTTTTACCGTACATGGTCTTCTCGCCCCACGCGCCCATCGCCTCCATCAGCGACTTATCCACGTCGGCAATCAGCGGGAAGGGCAACGAGTGCTTCTCCTTGAACTTCACATGCGAGGCTGCTGAGTCCTTGCTCACACCCACCACCTCGTATCCTGCTCCCTGCAGCTCATCGTAGTGGTCACGCAGACTGCAAGCCTCAGCCGTACAGCCACTCGTATTGTCCTTCGGATAGAAGTACAGCACCAGTTTGCGACCCTTGTAGTCACTCAGACGGATGTCCCGTCCCTGTTCGTCCTTGCCCAGAATCTCGGGCGCCTTGTCTCCAATGTTCATCGTCGTATGGTTTTTTATTAAATTCGTTATATTTCTTCTTACATCTTACTTCAAACCTCTTACATCAACCCCGGTTCCCACAGACATCGCTGCATATCCACATGTCCGTTGCTTCGGAACGTGACACCCTCAGCCTCTAACAGCGGGCGTTGCTGACCCCATCCTGGAGCCGTTCGTCCCTCTTTGTTCACCACCCGATGGCAAGGCAGCGACACTGCATCAGGTGCGTATCGCAAGGTCCGCCCCACCATCCTCGCATGACTGGGCCAGCCCGCCAGAGCCGCGATATGTCCGTAGGTCGTCACCCGTCCGCGAGGTATCTGACTGACTATGTTCAGCACATCCGTCTGAAACGCCCTCGCCTGCTCTGGTGTCATCTTATCGGGATAGTCTTTCATTTTCTTGCCTTACTCATGAGTATGGGTAAAAAGGAGCTAAGAAGCAGGCAACAAGTAGGCTACGATGGCTACTGCATGAGTTTGGCCAAACGTTTGTTGAGGTCGCGACAGTCCTCCAGAAGATTCCAGATACCATCTTCCGACAGCACGCCACGTTTCAGGTCCTGCGGCAACAGCCCTGCCTCATCGTCAGAAAAGTCCTGCTTCCACTCGTCGCTGCCGTAATACGCCTCCAACGCACGGATATCCTCCTGCGCCTCGGCATAGTCATCGAGGGCTGCAGAAAGTCTCATCACCGCTGCTGATGCACGGTCCAGCCGTTGCTCCATCCCCTTGATTCGTTCTGTTTGTGTCATATCTATATGTTGAAATATGCCGCAAAAGTACGAAAAATCTCGCAGACGACGAGCATCTGCGAGAAAGATTTTACATTATTTGGAAATTCGATGATTATTTACTCAGGAAAGCATTGACTTTCGCGGCAGTCTGCTTGCCTGAGGCCATAGCGCGGACTACGAGAGAGGCACCATTGGCTGAGTCGCCACATACAAAGACGTTGTCGGGATAGACGGGGTGTTCTGGTTTCAGGAAACCCATTGCGAGGAGACAGAGCTCGGCCTTGATGATTTCAGGCTCACCCTTCTCGACCATGATGGGGCGACCGCCCTCTGGATTCGGCTTCCAGTCGATTTCCTGTACCTTCACGCCTGTCAGATGACCGTTCTCACCTAAGAACTCCAGGGTGTTGATGTTCCAGCGGCGGGTGCAACCCTCTTCGTGCGATGAAGTTGTTTTAAGGGTGCGAGGCCAATTAGGCCAGGGGTTCTGTGGGTCTTCAGGGCCTTCGACAGGCTTGGGCATAATTTCAATTTGAGTCACGCTTTTACACCCTTGACGATGGGCTGTACCGATACAGTCGGAGCCAGTGTCGCCACCGCCAATCACAAGGACGTCCTTGCCCTTGGCGGTGATGCGCTCATCCTTACTAAACTCGATACCAGCCAGCACACGATTCTGCTGAGCGAGCAGTTCCAAGGCGAAGTGGACACCTTTCAGTTCGTGGCCAGGAGCCTTGAGGTCGCGGGCGGTGGGCGTTCCAGTAGCGATGACGACGGCGTCGAACTGTTTAGCAAACTGCTGTGGCACAGCAGCAGACTCAACGGCTTGGCCATACTTAAACTCGATACCCTCACTCTCCATCAACTTGATGCGGCGATCAATAATGGCCTTGTTCAACTTGAAGTTCGGGATGCCGTAGCGCAGGAGCCCGCCTGCAGCCTCGTTTTTCTCGAAGACCGTGACGGTGTAACCCATCAGGTTCAAGTCGTTGGCGGCAGCGAGTCCAGAAGGTCCTGCGCCAATGACAGCTACCTTCTTGCCATTAGGCACGATATTGGCATGAGGCTGGATAAAACCCTCCCGGAAGGCTGCCTCGATGATGGCACACTCGTCCTCGCGGTTGGTGGTCGGCTCGTGGTTGAAGCGGTTCAGCACGCAGGCTTTCTCGCACAGGGCGGGACAGATGCGACCCGTAAACTCTGGGAAGGGGTTGGTACTGGCCAGGAGTTTATAGGCCAACTCCCAGTCGCCTTTATACAGGGCGTCGTTCCACTCAGGAGCCTTGTTGCCCAGCGGACAAGCCCAGTGGCAGAAGGGCACGCCGCAGTCCATGCAGCGCGAAGCCTGCAGCTTGCGTTCACGAGTGTTCAGCGTCTGCTCCACCTCGCCGAAGTCGTGGATTCTATCGTGAATCGGACGGTAGCCGGCTTCCTGCCGGTGTATCTCTAAAAATGCTTTCGGATTTCCCATGATCAATAGTCTCGTTGGATGTTTGCAATTTTCTCTTGTAGTTTCTTGTTCTGCTCTTCCTGCAGCACGCGCTTGTACTCGATAGGCACTACCTGGATGAAGTCCTCGATATAGCGTTGCCAGTCGTCAAGCATCCGTCCGGCGAGGACCGAACCCGTGTGCAGGTAGTGCTGGCGGATGAGTTCGAGCAACTCCTTGCGCGACACGCTGTCCTCGACCAGCGAAAGCTCCACCATATCCATATTGCAGTAGTAGTCGAACGTGTGGTCAGGGTCGTAGACATATGCCACACCACCGCTCATACCAGCGGCGAAGTTGCGGCCTGTCTTTCCTAATACCGCCACGCGACCGCCTGTCATATATTCGCAGCAGTGGTCGCCCGCGCCCTCAATGACAGCGATGGCACCAGAGTTTCGCACACCGAAGCGTTCGCCCACCTTGCCGTTGATATACAGCTCGCCGCTTGTGGCTCCGTATAGGCCCGTGTTGCCTGCGATGATATTGTCTTCAGCCTTAAAATTCTCGTTCGAGCGGGCAGGCGGAAGGATGCTTATACGCCCTCCTGAAAGGCCCTTTCCGAAGTAGTCGTTACACTCGCCCTCGAGTTTCAAGTTGAGACCCTTCACGGCAAATGCACCGAAGCTCTGACCGGCTGAGCCTTTGAACTTAATGTTAATCGTATTATCGGGTAGACCTGCCTCTCCATGTCGTTTGGCGATGACGCCAGAGAGCATCGTGGTGACAGCACGGTCGGTGTTCTTGATAGCGTAGTCGAGCGTCACCTCCTCTTGGTCATTGATAGCCTTCTCGGCAGCCTTGATAATCTCTTCGTCCTTTACGCCAGTAACCTTGGTGAAGGCACCACGATCCCAATAGAGGGCTTTTTCTGTTTCAGGCTTGTGGAGCAGACGGGCAAAGTCGATGGTGCGCCATTTCTCGACGGCTGAACCGTCGGGCACACAAACCTCGATCAGCTCTGTATGACCAATGATTTCTTTCAGGCTATGCACGCCTATCTCGCTGAGGTACTCGCGCACTTGTTCTGCCAAGAACGTGAAGTAGTTCACCACATACTCAGCCCTTCCCTCGAAGTGCTTGCGCAACTCAGGGTTCTGTGTCGCCACACCCATCGGACAGGTATTCGTATTGCACTTACGCATCATCACACAGCCCAGCACAATCAGCGGCAGCGTACCAAACGAAAACTCATCGGCACCCAGCATCGCCATGATAATCACATCCTTGGCAGTCTTCAGCTGACCGTCGGTTTGCAAGCGAACTTGATTGCGCAGACCATTCATCACCAATGTCTGCTGCGTCTCTGCAAGACCTATCTCAGGCGAGATACCCGCGAAGCGCATGGAGCTCGCCGGGCTTGCACCCGTGCCCCCCTCGGCACCGCTAATCACTATCAGGTCGGCCTTGGCTTTGGCTACACCGGCGGCGATGGTACCCACGCCACTCTCGGCCACGAGTTTCACGCTGACGGCTGCCGTCGGGTTGATATTCTTCAGGTCGAAGATGAGCTGTGCCAGATCCTCGATTGAGTAGATGTCGTGATGTGGCGGCGGCGAGATGAGCGAGATGCCAGGGATAGCGTTACGTGTCTTGGCGATGATGTCGTTGACCTTGAAACCAGGCAGTTGTCCGCCCTCACCGGGCTTTGCACCCTGTGCCACCTTGATTTGTATCTCTTCTGCGTTGACCAGATATTCAGCCGTCACGCCAAAGCGTCCTGAAGCAATCTGTTTAGTCTTACTGCTGAGCGACACACCGTTTACCTCTGTATGATAACGGGCGTTGTCCTCGCCACCCTCACCGGTATTGCTTCGTGTGCCCAGCTTGTTCATCGCCAACGCCAAAGCCTCGTGCGCCTCGATGCTCAGAGCACCGAAACTCATGGCACCCGTAACGAAGTGCTTCACTATCGACTCAACAGGCTCCACCTCGTCGATTGGCGTTGGCTTGGCAGCCTTCTTGAACTTGAAGAAGTCGCGGATAAAGATGGGGCTCTCCTTCATTCCCGACGTTCCGTCGCCTACCCGTAGCCCTTCATCTACAATCTTAGCCCAAGCCTTGAATTTCTCGTAATTGCCTTGACGGGTGGCCAGCTGCAGCTGTGCTATTGTTTCTGGGTTCCAGGCGTGCTTGATGCCATCCTTGCGCCAAGAAAAGAGTCCTTGGTTCTGAAGCATAGTTTGCTCTTTGGCTTGCTCTTGCAGACGAATTGCATCGCGTGCAATCTCCTTCAACCCAACACCACCGATGGTGCTCACCTCCGTGCCGAAGTACCTTCTCAGCAGGTCTTCGCTCAGGCCGATGCTCTCGAAGATCTTGGCTCCACGATACGAGCGGATGGTCGAGATACCCATCTTACTCATAATCTTTTTCAAGCCTTTGTCCACCGCCTTGATATAGTGAGCCTCTGCAGTGGCGTAATCTTCCTGAATCTTTCCGCGCTTCACGAGGTCGTCGAGAATGGCGAACGTCATATATGGACAGAGCGCGCTGGCACCATAGCCTAACAACAAGGCTGCATGCATGGTCTCGCGAATCTCTCCGCTCTCCACAATCAGAGCCGTCTGCACGCGCTTACCCACGCTTATCAGATAGTGGTGAACAGCACTCACGGCAAGCAGACTTGGTATCGCAGCATGCGTCTCGTCGATGTCACGATCGGAGAGAATGATGTAGTTCACACCCTCATCTACGCTCACTTCTGCCTGGTGACAGAGGTCGTCAAGCGCCTGTCGCAATCCCTCTTCGCCCTTCTCTATCTCAAAGAGAATGTGGAGTTTCTGCGTCTTGAATCCTTTATAACGGATGTTACATAATATATCGAGTTGTGTGTTGGTCAATACGGGCTGCGGCAGGCGTACCATCTTGCAGTTCGAGGCATCGGGCTTCAGGATGTTCGTCCCCACGGCACCGATATATTCCGTCAGACTCATCACCAACTCTTCACGGATGGGGTCGATAGCAGGGTTCGTCACCTGCGCAAACTGCTGACGGAAGTAGTTGAACAACACCTGCGGACGGTCTGAGATGACTGCCAGCGGCGTGTCGTTACCCATCGCAGCCACTGGCTCCTGACCGGCTGTCGCCATCGGGATGATGGTCTTATCGATGTCCTCCTGACCATAGCCAAACTGCACCAGTTTCTGCTCCAGATGGTCCAACGAGTTTTCCACCTTGCGACCGCTCTTCAACTTCTCCAACTGCACGCGGTTCTCGCTGAGCCATTCACGGTAGGGATGCGCCTTGGCCAGCTGTTCCTTGATTTCACCGTCGTAGTATATCCTGCCCTCCTGCGTGTCGATGAGCAGTATTTTGCCCGGCTGCAGGCGACCTTTCGACACTACATCGCCCGGCTCGAAGTCCATCACACCCACTTCCGAAGCCACCACCATCATACCCTGCTTCGTAATCGTATAGCGGCTTGGGCGCAAGCCGTTTCTGTCGAGCATACCGCCGGCATATCGCCCGTCGCTGAACAGCAGCGCGGCAGGTCCGTCCCACGGCTCCATCAGTATCGAGTGGTACTCGTAGAATGCCTTCAGGTCCTCAGAAATCGGATTCTTGTCGTTGAAGCTCTCCGGCACCAGTATCGCCATCGCCTGTGGCAACGAGAGTCCGCTCATCGTCAGAAACTCAAACACGTTGTCAAGCGAGGCCGAATCGCTCATGCCCTCCTGCACAATGGGACGCAGATCCTTGATGTCGCCCAATGCCTCGCTGCTCAGCACACTCTCGCGAGCCTTCATCCAGCCGCGATTGCCGCGAATGGTGTTTATCTCACCGTTGTGCGCCAACAAGCGGAACGGCTGTGCCAACGACCACGTGGGAAACGTGTTGGTAGAGAAACGCGAATGAACCAGGGCAAGTCCGCTAGTAAAGTATGGACTCGACAGGTCGGGGAAGTAGCGTCTCAGCTGTCCCGATGTCAGCATACCCTTATAGATAATGTTTGTGTTGGATAGAGAACAAATATAAAAGTCCTTGTCGTTCACTCGCTTCTCTATCTTCTTGCGTACAATATATAATATGCGTGGAAAGGTTTCCACCTTTTCTTCGCTTACACCTGTCACGAACACCTGCTTGATGTCCGGCTCCACCTCGCGGGAAGCCGCTCCAAGCACCTCGGGGTTGGTGGGCACCGTGCGCAGATGCATCAGCTGCAAGCCCTCGCGCTCTATCTCTTCTATCATGATAGAGAGTATCTCCTGCTGCGCCTTCTCCTCCTTCGGAAGGAACACCAGCCCCGTGCCGTACTTACCTTTCTCCGGAACAGGAATACCCTGCAACAGGATAAACTCATGCGGAATCTGAACCATGATACCCGCGCCGTCGCCCGTCTTATCGCGCGTCTCAGCACCACGATGCTCCATGTTCTCCAGCACCCGCAGCGCATTGTCCACCAGCTCATGACTCTTCCCGCCGTGGATGTTCACAACCATTCCCACACCGCAAGCATCATGCTCATATTGGCTCTGATATAATCCTTGTTGATAATTCTGTAACTTACTTTTTGTCATATTATCCTTGCTAAATCTTTCATATTGCCTTATTTTGGGTGCAAAGGTAATGCAAAATGTCAGAACCAACAAGGACTATTCTATCTTTTTGAAACTAAATATTTTCACTGGTTATCATTTTGCCAAGAAATTAGCTAATTTTATTTCAAAGTGTCAACTTTTCGACATGAATTTTCGAGAAATAATTACACTTTGACAGTTGTGTGCGTTTTTAACAATCAAAAATGAAAGTATGGCAAGTCGCTATACCATTAAAATATATACCTTTGCACAATAATAGCGCGAAACTGGGCTGCACCTCAGTAAATCGAGTGAACTCGTTTGCATTCGGTTTGCACCAGTTTTGCAGTCATAAAGGATTGTTTTATGGAGACAAAGTACATTTTCGTAACGGGCGGTGTGGTTTCTTCACTTGGAAAGGGAATCATTTCTGCCAGCATCGGCAAATTGCTGCTGGCACGCGGCTACAAGGTGACGATTCAGAAGTTCGACCCGTATATCAATATTGACCCGGGGACACTGAACCCCTATGAGCACGGCGAGTGCTACGTGACAGAGGATGGTTTTGAGACCGACCTCGACCTGGGGCACTATGAAAGGTTTACGGGTATACGTACCACACGAGACAATAGTATAACAACCGGTCGCATATATAAAACGGTGATAGACCGCGAACGACGGGGCGACTATCTGGGTAAGACTATCCAGGTTGTTCCGCATATCACGGACGAGATTAAGCGGAGGATGCTACGCGAAGGTCTGGATGAAGGCTTGGACTTCGTGATCACCGAAGTCGGCGGCACTATCGGTGACATCGAGAGTGCACCGTTTATGGAGGCTATCCGACAACTGCGGTGGCAACTTGGACGGGATGCGGTGTGCGTACACCTGACCTACGTGCCTTATCTGAAAGCTGCGGATGAGTTGAAGACGAAGCCGACGCAGCACAGCGTAAAAGAACTGCAGGGAATGGGTATTCAGCCTGATATTCTCGTCCTAAGGACAGAACGCCACCTCGACGACCATGTGCGGATGAAGGTGGCGTCGTTCTGTAATGTGGACTTGGAGTGCGTGGTGCAGAGCGAAGACATGCCGAGTATCTATGAGGTGCCTGTGAGCATGCAGAAGCAGGGACTGGATGCCGCCATCATGCGGAAAATAGGAATCCCTGTGGGTGAAAGGCTACGGGTAGGCGACGGAACGTCGGGAATGACACCAGCCATGAAACCTTGGAACGACTTTCTCGACAAACAGCGCAACGCCAAACGTGAGGTACACATCGGACTGGTGGGCAAGTACGATCTGCAAGATGCCTACAAGAGCATCCGCGAAAGTCTGAATCTGGCTGGTATCTATAATGATGTAAAGGCTAAGTTGCACTTTATCAACAGCGAGGAAATAACTAAACAGAACGTCAGCGAGAAGCTCGACGGTATGGCAGGCATCGTGATTTGTCCGGGCTTCGGTCAGCGTGGCATCGAGGGAAAGATTGTTGCAGCAGAATATACCCGGACCAACGACATTCCCACCTTCGGTATTTGTCTGGGCATGCAGATGATGGTGATTGAGTTCGCACGGAATATATTAGGCTATCAGGATGCGAATAGCCGCGAGATGGACGAGCAGACACCGCATAACGTCATCGACATTATGGAGGAGCAGAAGAGCATCACGCAGATGGGCGGCACGATGCGACTGGGGGGCTATGAGTGCAAGCTGAAGGAGGGAAGCAGGGCTTATGAGGCGTATAATCCTTGCGGAAAAACCGCAAGGCACACAACCATCAGCGAGCGCCATCGACACCGTTATGAGTTCAATAATATATATAAAGAGGAGTACGAGGCGAAGGGCATGAAGTGTGTAGGTATCAATCCTGCTGCCGACCTTGTGGAAATCGTTGAGATTCCAGACAAGAAATGGTATATCGGTACGCAGTTCCACCCAGAGTACTCATCGACAGTGCTGCATCCGCATCCGCTGTTTATGTCGTTCATTAAGGCTTGCATCTGATATGGAACAGCTGAAGCATGAATGTGGTGTGGCGATGATTCGCCTGTTGAAGCCACTGGACTACTACGAGAAGCGGTACGGCACGTGGGCTTACGGATTTAACAAGCTCTATCTGATGATGGAGAAGCAGCACAATCGCGGTCAGGAGGGGGCAGGTATCGCATCAGTAAGTCTGAACAAGGAACCCGGCACGGAGTATATGTTCCGCGAGAAAGCTGAGGGCAAGGACGCTATCACGGAAATCTTTTCGAGGGTGACGCAGCAGATGGCCGGAGAACTGTTGATGGGCCACCTGCGCTATTCGACCACCGGCAAGAGCGGACTGACGTTTGTTCATCCCTTCCTGCGCCGTAACAACTGGCGGGCGAAGAACCTCTGTCTGTGCGGCAACTTCAACATGACCAACATCGACGAGGTTTTTTCTTTCCTAACAGCGCAAGGCCAATCGCCGCGTATCTATGGCGACTCTTACATCACGCTGGAACTGATGGGACACCGTCTGGACCGCGAGGTGGAGCGGCTGTTTGAAGAAGCTAAAGCAAAGGGGCTGGAGGGGCTCGACATCACGCGATATATCGACGACCACGTAGAGATGGCCAATGTGCTGCGGAAGACGATGGAACACTACGATGGCGGTTACGTGATGTGCGGACTGACAGGCTCTGGCGAAATGTTTGCTGTGCGCGACCCCTGGGGCATCCGTCCTGCGTTCTACTATCGCGATGACGAGATCGTAGCGTTGGCCAGTGAGCGGCCTGTGCTGCAAACCACCTTCAATCTGCAATACGAAGACATTCATGAGCTGAAGCCTGGTGAGGCGCTTATCGTGCGTCGCAACGGAGAGAGTCACTTGGAGCAAATCATGCCAGCCAAGCAGCTGAGTGCATGCAGCTTCGAACGTATCTACTTCAGCAGAGGCTCCGACCGCGACATCTATCAGGAGCGCAAACGATTAGGCGAGCAGCTGACTCCCGCCATCATGAAAGCCATCGACGATGACGTAGAACATACCGTCTTTTCATACATCCCAAACACCGCCGAAGTAGCCTATTACGGCATGACAGACGGTTTCCGTCAGCAGGGCTACAACGTACGTACGGAGAAGGTGGTGTGGAAGGACATCAAACTGCGCACTTTTATCTCAACCAACACAGAGCGTAACGACCTGGCAGCTCACGTCTATGACATCAGCTACGGCAGCCTGCGCCCCTATGAAGACAACCTTGTGATTATCGACGACTCCATCGTTCGAGGCACCACGCTGAAAGAGAGTATCTTCAAAATCCTCGACCGTCTGCACCCCAAGAAGATCGTCATGGTATCGAGTTCGCCGCAGATTCGCTATCCCGACTACTACGGCATCGACATGGCTCGCCTGGAGGAGTTCTGCGCCTTCCGTGCCACGATGGCATTGATAGAGGAACGCGGCATGTGGCAACTCATCAATGATACCTATCTGGCCTGCAGGCGCGACCCGCATACAGAGAATCATGTGCGTGTCCTTTACGAGCCTTTCACCGTAGAGGAAATCAACGAGAAGATTGTAGATATGTTGCGCCCTGAGGACATGCAGGCACCCATCGAACTGGTGTTTCAAAGCATCGAGGGACTTCGCGAGGCTTGTCCCAACCATCCAGGCGACTGGTACTTTACTGGCCACTACCCCACCCCTGGCGGTACACGACTTGTCAACCAGGCATTTGTGAATTATATAGATAGCAAACAGAAGAAGCAACAATAAATAATGAAGAGAGAAGCAAGATTGATACTCAGCGATGGCACAGTGTTCCGGGGCTGGTCTTTCGGATTTGACGGCAACACTATAGGCGAAGTGGTATTCAACACCGCCATGACGGGTTATCCTGAGAGTTTGACAGACCCCAGCTATGCGGGACAGATTTTGGTAACGACATTCCCATTGATAGGCAACTACGGCATACCTGAAACGGGCATGGGAAGCGATGGACTCCCTCTGTTTATGGAGAGCGAACGCATACACCCCAAGGCTCTGATAGTAGCCGACTATAGCGAGAACTATTCCCATTGGAATGCGAAGGAGTCGTTAGCTGCCTGGCTGCAGCGCGAGAAAATTCCTGCCATTACGGGGATTGATACACGGCGGCTGACGAAGGTGCTACGTGAACACGGTGTGATGATGGGGCGCGTGGTGATTGAGAGGGCTGCGATGGCATCGCAGGAGACGGAAGAATACTACGGCTCAGTGAACTGGGTGGAGAAGGTGAGTTGCAAGGAGGTCATCCGTTATAATGAAGGTGCTGACAAGAAGATCGTGCTTGTGGACTGCGGCGTAAAGGCGAACATCATCCGATGCCTGATACGTCGTGGCATTGAGGTGATTCGTGTGCCCTGGGACTACGACTTCAACCAGTTGGAGTTCGACGGTCTGTTCCTGGCCAATGGTCCTGGCGACCCAGAGCAATGCGGCAAGACGGTAGAGCATATCCGTACGTTTCTAAAGAATAAGAAGATACGTCCCTGCATGGGTATCTGCCTGGGCAACCAGCTGCTGGCACGTGCCGCAGGAGCAAAGACCTATAAACTGAAATACGGACACCGGTCGCATAACCAGCCCGTTCAGCGAGTGGGAACCAATGAATGCTTCATCACCTCGCAGAATCACGGTTATGCGGTGGACGACTCGACATTGCCGGAGGATTGGGAGCCGCTGTTCGTGAACATGAACGACGGTTCGAACGAGGGTATCCGTCACAAGACGAATCCATGGTTCTCAGCGCAGTTTCATCCAGAAGCCTGCTCAGGTCCAACGGATACGGAGTGGATGTTCGACGAGTTCATGAACTGCCTGAATACAGTCCGCACGGGACGGACTAAGAGTTCGCTCCTTACGAACCAAGAGTTCGCACGCGACGGACTGAAAACGAACGGCATATCTAAAGTTCTGTTGTTGGGTTCTGGTGCCTTGAAGATTGGTCAGGCCGGAGAATTCGACTACAGCGGTGCGCAGGCATTGAAAGCTCTGAAGGAAGAAGGCATCCACTCGATACTGATTAATCCTAATATCGCTACGGTACAGACCTCGCAAAAAGACGAAACGGACAGCACGACCTCGCAGGCCGTGGCCGACACGGTGTATTTCCAGCCTGTGACGCCAGAGTTCGTAGAGCGCGTCATCGAGAAAGAACGGCCTGACGGCATTCTGCTGTCGTTTGGTGGACAGACGGCTCTGAACTGTGGCGTGGAACTGTACCAAAACGGTGTACTGGAGAAATACGGCGTAAAGGTTCTGGGAACCCCTGTGCAGGCCATTATCGACACGGAAGACCGCAACCTGTTTGTGAAGCGGCTCGACGAGATTGGCGTGAAGACCATCAAGAGCGAGGCTTGCTCTTCTATCGAGGAAGTACAAAAAGCAGCACATGAGCTGGGCTTCCCCGTGATATTAAGAGCCGCCTATGCATTGGGCGGTCTCGGCAGCGGCTTCTGCGACAATGAAGAGGAACTGCTCGCACAGGCAGAAGAGGCATTCTCATTCTCGCCACAGGTGTTGGTTGAGAAAAGCCTTAAAGGCTGGAAGGAGATTGAGTACGAGGTGGTGCGCGACCGTTTCGACAACTGCATCACGGTCTGCAACATGGAGAACTTCGACCCGCTGGGCATCCATACGGGTGAGTCGATAGTGGTGGCACCGAGTCAAACGCTCTCGAACAGCGAATATCACAAGCTGCGTGCCTTGGCCATCAAGATCATCCGCCATATCGGCATCGTCGGTGAGTGTAACGTGCAGTACGCCCTCGACCCCAATTCTGAGGACTATCGTGTCATTGAGGTCAATGCCCGTCTGAGTCGCTCGTCGGCATTGGCTTCGAAGGCTACGGGCTATCCGTTGGCGTTTGTTGCCGCGAAACTCGGACTCGGCTACGGACTCTTCGACCTGAAGAACTCGGTCACGAAGACAACCTCCGCCTTCTTCGAGCCAGCCCTCGACTATGTAGTAGTAAAGATTCCCCGCTGGGATTTGACGAAGTTTTATGGGGTGAAACGCCAGCTCGGCTCGTCAATGAAAAGCGTCGGTGAGGTGATGGCCATCGGACGGACTTTCGAGGAAGCGCTGCAAAAAGGTCTGCGGATGATAGGACAAGGCATGCATGGATTCGTCGAGAACCACGAAATAAAGATTCGTGACATCGAGAAGTCGCTGCATGAGCCTACCGACATGCGCATCTTTGTTGTGTCGAAAGCATTGAAGATAGGCTATAGCGTCGAGCAGATTCACCTGTTGACGATGATTGACCGCTGGTTCCTCGAGAAGCTGAAGCATATCGTTGACATCGACCAACAACTGAAGGATAACAGCCTCCTGTCGGAAATCTCTGAGTTTATGGAACCCAGCGAGTTCAAGGAGTACCTTCAGTCGCCTGAGGTATTCCAAGTGTTGCATGCCGCGAAGGTTTACGGTTTCTCTGACTTCCAGATAGGTCGTGCCATCGGCTTGGAGAATCGCATGAAAATGGAACAGGCAGGTCTTATCATCCGAAAGTGGCGCAAGGAACTTGGCCTCATGCCTACAGTCAACCAGATAGACACCCTTGCGGCGGAATACCCTGCCCAAACCAATTATCTATATTTGTCGTACCTTTAAAATAGAAATATTATGTGTGGAATCGTAGCAATATTAAACGTGAAAGAGCAGACATCGGAGCAACTTCGAGGCGATTTACGCCTCAAAGCATTGAAGATGAGTCAGAAAATCCGTCATCGCGGACCTGACTGGAGTGGAATCTACAGTGGCGGCTCGGCTATACTGGCCCATGAACGACTGAGCATCGTTGACCCCGAAAGCGGCGGACAACCGCTATATTCGCCAGACCGCAAACAGGTGCTGGCTGTGAACGGCGAAATCTATAACCATCAGGAAATCCGTCGCCGCTATGTTGGAGCATACGACTTTCAAACAGGCAGCGACTGCGAGGTGATCCTGGCCTTGTATCGCAAAAAGGGCATCGACTTCCTCGAAGACCTCAACGGCATCTTTGCCTTTGTGCTCTACGACGAGGAGCGCGACGAGTTCCTGATAGCCCGCGACCCCATAGGCGTGATACCTCTTTATATTGGCTACGACAGCGACGGCACCGTCTATGTCGCTTCTGAACTAAAGGCACTCGAAGGCCAGTGTGAGCGTTACGAGCCCTTCTTGCCAGGACACTATTATTGGAGTGTATCGCCTGGCATGAAGCCGTACTACCGCCGTGACTGGATGCAGTACGACGCCGTCAAGGACAACCCGGCTTCTGTCGATGCCATCCACGATGCCCTTGAGGCCGCTGTGAAGCGCCAGCTGATGTCCGACGTGCCCTACGGGGTGCTGCTCAGTGGTGGTCTCGACTCCAGTGTCATCTCTGCCATTGCTGAGAAATACGCCGCCATGCGTATTGAGGACAACTCGCAGACCAAGGCTTACTGGCCCCGCCTGCACTCCTTTGCCGTAGGACTAAAAGGTGCGCCTGACCTCGCCAAAGCGAAGCTGGTGGCCGACCATATCGGCACTGTACACCACGAAATCAACTATACTATTCAGGAGGGTCTCGATGCCATCCGCGACGTGATCTACTTTATCGAGACTTACGATGTCACCACCGTCCGCGCCTCCACGCCGATGTACCTGTTGGCGCGTGTCATCAAGTCGATGGGTATCAAGATGGTGCTCAGTGGCGAAGGTGCCGATGAGATATTCGGCGGCTATCTATATTTCCACAAGGCCCCGTCGGCAAAGGAATTCCACGAAGAGACCGTCCGTAAGCTTTGCAAACTCTATCTCTACGACTGCCTCCGTGCCAACAAGAGCCTGGCGGCCTGGGGAGTGGAAGGTCGCGTACCGTTCCTCGACAAGGACTTCCTCGATGTCGCCATGCGCACCAATCCTGAGGCGAAAATGTGTCCAGGTCAGACGATGGAGAAGAAGATTGTTCGCGAAGCCTTTGCCGACATGCTGCCCGCAGAAGTCGCCTGGCGACAGAAAGAGCAGTTCAGCGATGGTGTCGGATACAGCTGGATTGACACCCTGAAGGAAATCACCTCCAAGGCCGTCACTGATGAGCAGATGGCCCATGCAGCCGAGCGCTTTCCCATCAACCCGCCGAAGAACAAAGAGGAGTATTACTATCGCTCGATCTTTGCCGAGCACTTCCCAAGCGACTCGGCAGCCAGGAGCGTTCCCTCCGAAGCCTCTGTCGCCTGCAGCACCGCCATCGCCCTTGAATGGGATACCGCCTTCCGCAACATGAACGAACCCAGCGGCCGCGCCGTTAAGGGAGTGCATGAAAAGGCTTATTCTTAAGATATCAGTATAAGACACTTCCATCGAAGAAGTCGGGCGTCTGACGTAACTACTCAGCACCCCACGGCATGAGTAGTTACCGTCTGACATGAAAATGTCAAAAAACAATAAAATTGGTACAGGAATATTTTGTTGCTTCAGGGAATTGTTGTACATTTGCATTCGAAAAAGCAATTCCTTAGATGAAAGAATAGTCACACCGTGCCTGTCCCCGTATGATGACCTCTAATTCAAATCGGCTGCTGGAGAAATAATCCTCCGACAGCCGATTTCTTTATAATATATTTGTTTTTTCGCTATTTTTCACTACCTTTGCACTGAGATATTGCATAAACAAATCAGAACAAATACGAAACAGGCTATGAACAAGAAACTCTTCTCACTGGCAGCAGCCCTGGCGCTGTGTACCACGATGACGGCCCAGAAACCCTGGGACAACGGAAAGCTTAAGGTATCAGAGAACCAGAGGTTCCTGCAGTTCGAAAACGGCAAACCATTCTTTTGGTTGGGCGAGACCCCATGGCTCATGCCAGAGCGACTGAATCGCGACGAGGTGGCTTTCTATCTGAAGAGATGCCACGACGCCAGCTTTAACGTAGCCCAGATACAGGTTATCAACGGGGTGCCTGCCTACAACATCTATGGCGTACCTTCGCACGACAAACAAGGCAGGCTACTCACTTCGGGTGCCTACTCCTATTGGGATCATCTGGACTATATCATCGATACAGCCGCGCAGAACGGCATCTATGTCGGTATGGTATGTATCTGGGGCGGACTGGTGAAAGGCGGCAAGATGAATATCGAGCAGGCGAAGACCTACGGCACCTTCCTCGCCAACCGATATAAGAACCGTCCGAACATCATCTGGTTTATGGGTGGTGACGTGCCCGGTGATGTCAAACCAGAGGTATATGAAGCTCTTGCCAACACCATCAAGTCGATAGACAAGAACCACATCATGACCTATCACCCACGTGGGCGCTATACCTCTGCGAAATGGTGGAGCAAGGCAAAGTGGCTAGACTTCCACACATTCCAGAGCGGACACCGTAAATATAACCAGCGTATGGGCAACAAGGATTATCCTATCCCCGACAATACTGAGGAAGACAACTGGATGTACGTAGACTCTACCTGGGCTTACAAACCCATCAAACCCGTGCTCGATGCAGAACCTAGCTACGAGGAGATTCCTATTGGTCTGCACGACAACAACTTAGGCTATTGGAAGGCCTGCGACGTGCGCCGCTACGCCTACTGGAGTGTCTTTGGCGGCAGCTGCGGTCATACCTACGGACATAACGCCATCATGCAGTTCTATCGCGAGGGTTACGGTCCCGCATACCACTGTAAGAAAAAATGGACTGAGGCACTCTACGACCCCGGTTTCAACCAAATGAAATACCTGAAGCACCTCATGCTATCATTCCCATTCTTCGAGCGGGTAGCAGATCAGAGTGTGGTCCTTGACAACGGGAAACAATACGAGCGACTGGCAGCCACTCGCGGCAACGACTATCTGCTCATCTACAACTACACCAGCCGTGACATGAAGATAGACCTCCGCAAGATCTCTGGCGACAAGAAGAAGGTGTGGTGGATGAATGCCGGTACTGGTGAACTCACATGGCTCGGCGAATATGACAACAAGGTGCTCACCTTCCGTCCCCACAAGGAAGGTGCCGGGATTGAGGACGGTGTTCTCATCGCCATCGACTCCTCGAAAAGCTATCTGTCGAAAGACCAGCACCAGATAGACACTCCCGTCGGCGGACCTGCTATTGACCTAACCGAGTAAGATCTATCTGTTTATATACTATACGCTGGCGACGCCAGGTGTATACACAGTGTATCCTGCCATCACTACCCTGTATGATGGCAGGATAACTGTATTGGTCGATGGGCGAATCCTCGAGAGTCAATACATGTCGCCAGGTCTCGCCATCATCGCTGAGGGCGATAGAGCATGGAGTGCGCGGCCCCTTCGGTGTCATCGGCAATGTCTTGAAATTGTTGTAGACAAGCAAATGGCGTC
>ERZ842401.513-NODE-513-length-57028-cov-8.911484_pt1 | contig 57028 bp, 53 predicted proteins | sample MGYA00521270_ERZ842401 | MGnify/ENA primary metagenome ERZ842401 (study PRJEB31892, sample SAMEA3878208) | bioreactor metagenome | biome: Moose rumen | place: Sweden | collected 2011-10 | study: EMG produced TPA metagenomics assembly of the PRJEB12797 data set...
CCGCAAGATGCAGATGGAGGGCGAGTCCGGCCGCCGCAAGATGAACCAGATTACCCGTTACCTCACCGTCCTGGTGCTGGCCATCCAGGGTCCCGCTTACGTCGTGAGCATGGTTCCCGCCGAGGCTGTCACCATGAAGGTGGGCGCTTTCTGGTTCCGTCTCATCTCCACCGTCATCCTCATGGCCGGTTCCATGTTTGTGATGTGGCTGGGTGAGCGGATCACGGACCGCGGTATCGGCAACGGTATTTCCCTCATCATCATGATCGGTATCGTCGCCCGTCTGCCCTATGCCCTGGTTGCAGAGTTCATGCAGAAGTTCGACTCTTCCGCCGCCAACGGTGGTTTCATCATGTTCGTGGTGGAGATGGTCATCTGGGTGCTGGTTATCCTGGCTGCCATTGCCCTGGTTCAGGCCGTGCGCAAAGTTCCCGTACAGTACGCCAAGCGCGTGATCGGCAACAAGCAGTACGGCGGTGTGCGCCAGTACATCCCGCTCAAGATCAATGCTGCCGGCGTGATGCCCATCATCTTCGCCCAGGCCCTGATGATGTTCCCCATGCTGCTGGGCAACTACGAGTCCACCCGTGGAATCGCCGCTGCCTTCTCCAGCTACACCAGCGTCTGGTATAACGTGGTCTTCTTCATCCTGGTAGTAGCCTTCACGTACTTCTACACGGCCGTTACGGTGAATCCCACCATGATGGCTGAGGACCTGAAGAAGAACGGCGGCTTCATCCCCGGCACCAAGCCCGGCAAGCAGACCGCTGAGCTGATCGACACGATTATGTCCCGTATCACCCTGCCCGGTTCCATCTTCTTGGGTATCGTGGCCGTGCTGCCTGCCATCGTCCGCCACTTCGGCGTGAACCAGCAGTTCGCACAGTTCTTCGGCGGCACCTCCCTGCTCATTATGGTGGGCGTTGTGCTCGACACCCTCCAGCAGATCGAGAGCCACCTGCTGATGAGACATTACGACGGTTTGACAAAATCCGGTAGAATCAAAGGCCGTATGGGCGGCGTTTACGGAGGATAATCAATAATGACAATGTTCCGCAGGATCAAATATAAAAGCGAAGAGGACTTCGAGAAGCTGAGACAGAGCGCACACGTCGTGGCTGTCACGCTCGCCGAAGTGGCCAAGCACATACAGCCGGGCGTGCCCTTGCTGTACCTTGACCAGATTGGTGAGACCTGCATCCGCGACCATCACGCCGTTCCCTCCTTCAAGGGTTACGAGGGTTACCCCGCCTCTCTCTGCCTCTCCGTCAACGACGTCGTGGTGCACGGCATTCCCAAACAGGGCGATGTGCTCAAGGACGGTGACATCATCTCCGTCGATTGCGGTGCCCTGCTGAATGGCTTCCACGGCGACTTCGCCTACACCTTCGCCGTCGGCGAGATTTCCGAGGAGACGCGCCTCCTGCTGGAGCGCACCAAGGAGTCCCTGATGGAGGCCATCAAGGTTGCCAAGTCGGGCAACACGGTGGGCGACATCGGCCACACGGTGGAGTCCTATGTGGGACAGTTCAAATACGGCGTAGTACGCGAGCTTTGTGGCCACGGCATCGGCCGCGATATGCACGAGCGCCCCGACATCACCAACTACGGACGCCCCCACACGGGCGACCGCCTGCAGCCGGGAATGTGCATCTGCATCGAGCCGATGATCACCCTCGGATCGCGCAAGATCTATATGGAAAAGGACGGCTGGACCATCCGCACCCAGGACCACAAGCCCGCGGCACACTACGAACATCAAATGATCATCACCGACAAAGGTACAGAGGTCATATCGACCTACAAGCTTATCGGCGAAGTCATAGGCACGACAGAACTCTATTAAAAACACCACAATATGGCTAAGCAATCATCATTCGATTTGGACGGCATCGTGACGGAAGCGCTCGGAAACGGGCTCTACCGCGTGCAATTGGAGAGCGGGCACGAGATCATCGCCCACCTCTCCGGCAAGATGCGTCTGCATTACATCAAGATCCTGCCCGGCGACAAAGTGCAAGTGGCTATGTCACCCTATGACCTCACCAAGGGCCGCATCACCTTCCGCTACAAGGTGTGATTGGGCCGCAAGACAAACAACAAGAATTAATAAGTAACAATAAAATAAAAAATAGAACAATGAAAGTAAGAGCATCCGTTAAGAAAAGATCAGAAGACTGTATCGTGGTGAAACGCCACGGAGTGGTTTACGTGATTAACAAGAAGAACCCCAAGATGAAACAACGTCAAGGATAAAAATAATTATTAACTCAATAAAATCATAAAGTAATATGGCAAGAATTGCAGGTATTGATTTACCGAAAAACAAGCATGGCGAAATCGGTTTGACCTATATTTACGGAATCGGTCGGAGCACTGCTCAAAAGATTCTGACGAAAGCCGGTATCAGCTGGGAAAAGAAGGTAAATGAATGGAACGACGACGAGTTGGCAGTAATCCGTGGATTGGTTAACGAACTCAAGGTGGAAGGACCGCTCAGATCCGAAGAGCAGATGAACATCAAACGTTTGATGGATATCGGTTGCTACAGAGGCATTCGTCACCGTTTGGGTTTACCGGTGCGTGGTCAAAGCACCAAGAACAACGCCCGTACTCGTAAGGGCCGCAAGAAAACTGTTGCTAACAAGAAGAAAGCGACCAAGTAGTTATTAATCAATTACGGATAGAGAAAAATATAATTATGGCAAAGAATACAAAAACATCCAAGAAGAAAGTTGTCAGAATCGATGCTTCCGGTAAAGCATTCATCTATGCTTCTTTCAATAATGTCATTGTTTCCCTTACCAACAACGACGGTCAGGTGATCTCCTGGTCTTCCGCCGGTAAGATGGGATACAGAGGATCCAAGAAGAACACGCCGTACGCAGCCCAGATGGTCGCCCAGGATTGTGCCAAGGTGGCTTACGATCTCGGTTTGCGCAAGGTGAAGGTTTATGTTAAGGGCCCCGGACAAGGCCGTGAATCCGCCATCCGCTCCATCAACACGACGGGCATTATGGTGGAGGAGATCACCGACGTGACTCCGCTTCCGCACAATGGCTGCCGTCCTCCGAAGCACAGAAGAGTATAATTTGAGAATTTAACAGTTTAAACAATAGAAAATTTAGAATTATGGCAAGATATACAGGCCCCAAAACCAAAATCGCTAGAAAATTCAAGGAACCCATCTACGGTCCCGACAAGTATTTTGAAAGACGCAACTACGCGCCCGGTCAGCACGGTCAGTCCAGAAGACGTTCCAAACTCTCCGAGTACGGTATGCAGTTGCAGGAGAAGCAGAAAGCCAAATACACGTACGGCATCCTCGAGCGCCAGTTCCGTAAGATCTTCCGTCTCGCCGCCAGCCGCAAGGGTGTCACCGGCCAGAACTTGATGCAGCTCATCGAGTCCCGCCTCGACAATGTGGTGTATCGTCTGAACATTGCGCCCTCCCGCGCCGCTGCCCGTCAGCTCGTCAGCCACCGCCACATCTCCGTGAACGGCCAAATCTGCAACATCCCCTCCCGTCTGCTGGTTCCCGGCGACACCGTGGAGGTCCGCGAACGCTCCCAGGCCCTCGAAATTGTCACCAACTCCCTCAACGGCAAGGCTATGAATCATCCTTGGCTCGAATGGGACGGCAATATGATGGTCGGTAAGTTTATGCAGTACCCGCAGCGCGAGGAAATCCCTGAGACTATCAACGAGCAGGCAATCGTCGAGTTGTACTCCAAATAGTGATCAGTGATTAGTGAACAGTGATCAGAACAGAGAACCTTACCGGATCACAGTTCACAGCTCACAGTTCACACCACATTAATTACAGATCACAAATTAAAACACAAAACAATGGCAATTTTAACATTCCAAAAACCCGATAAGGTCATAATGAACGAGGCCGACGATTTTCGCGGCTTATTCGAATTTCGTCCTCTGCAACAGGGTTACGGCGTCACCATCGGCAACGCCCTGCGCCGTGTCCTGCTCTCCTCCTTGGAGGGCTATGCCATTACGTCCTTGAAGATCCAAGGCGTCTCCCAGGAATTCTCCTCTATTCCTGGCGTGATGGAAGATGTTATCGACATCGTCCTGAACCTCAAGCAGATCCGCTTCAAGAACAAGGTGGAGAACAACAACGCTGAAAAAGCCACGATCGTCATCTCCGGTCAGGAGACTTTCAAGGCTGGCGATATGAACCGCTTTCTCAACTTCTTCCAGGTGCTCAACACCGAGCAGCTCATCTGCCGTATGGATCCCTCCGTCATCCTGACGATGGACATCACCATCGACAAGGGCCGCGGCTATGTGCCCGCTGAGGACAACCGCACCCTGCACGAGGGCATCGACGTCATCGCGCTCGACTCCATCCACACCCCCATCAAGAACGTCAAGTACGTGATTGAGCCCTACCGTGTGGAGCAGAAGACTGACTTCGAAAAACTCATCCTCGAGGTGGAGACCGACGGTTCCATCCATCCCAAGGAGGCCCTCAAGGAAGCTGCCAAGATTCTCATCCAGCACTTCGCACTCTTCTCCGACGAGAAGATCACGCTCGACGCTCCTGAAGAGACCGAGACTGTGGAGAGCAACGACGAGGATTCTATGCTCATCCGCCAGATCCTCAAGACCAAGCTCATCGATATGGACCTCTCCGTCCGTGCTATCAACTGCTTGAAGTCCGCTGAGATCGAGACCCTCGGTGACCTGGTGGCCATCCACAAGACCGACCTCCTCAAATTCCGCAACTTCGGTAAGAAGTCACTCGCAGAACTCGAGGAACTGGTGAAATCCAAAGGCTTGGATTTCGGTATGAATATTTCAAAATATAACTTAGATAACGATTAAGAACAATGAGACACGCTAAAAGAATCAACCACTTAGGAAGAACGGACGCCCATAGAAAAGCGATGTTGTCCAATATGGCTACGTCCCTCATTATGCATAAGCGCATTAACACCACCCTGGCCAAGGCCAAGGAGTTGAGAAAATATGTCGAGCCGATGGTGACCCGCAGCAAAAACGACACCACTCACTCCAGACGTATGGTTTTCGCTCTTCTGCATAACAAGTATGCCGTCACGGAACTTTTCCGCGAGATCGCCCCGAAGGTTGCTAACCGTCCCGGCGGTTACACCCGCATCCTCAAGACTGGCTTCCGCAAGGGAGACAACGCTGAGATGTGTATGATTGAGTTCGTGGATTACAACGAGACCTACACCGTCGAGTCTGGCAAGAAGAAGAGCACGCGCACCCGTCGTAGCAGCAAGAAATCCGCTGCTCCCGTCGCTGAGCCCGTTGCTGAAGCTGCCGTCGAGACCCCGGCTGAGGAGACCGCTCCCGCCGCTGAATAATTTGCAATACCCTTATTACGATATGATGAAGGCCACCCGCGAGGTGGCCTTTTTTGTTCGGTAATGCCTCAACTCTCCCCGCGCGTCACGGCGTTGGCGGAAAGGAGGCTTGGGGATGTCGCTTATATAGCATCATCCAGATTAGGTTATATCACTGTAATCTTCTTGTAGCGTATCCGTTTCGGCGTGACGTTGCCGAGGCGCATCTTCTTGTTCTCCTCATATTCGGTGTAGCCGCCCTCGAAGAAATAGACCTGCGAGTCGCCCTCGAAGGCGAGGATGTGGGTGCAGATACGGTCGAGGAACCAGCGGTCGTGGGAGATGACCACGGCGCAGCCCGCGAAGTTCTCCAAGCCCTCCTCCAACGCGCGCAACGTGTTGACGTCGATGTCGTTGGTCGGCTCGTCCAGGAGCAGCACATTGGCCTCCGACTTCAGGGTCAGGGCCAGGTGCAGGCGGTTGCGCTCACCGCCGGAGAGCACGCCGGCCTTCTTGTTCTGCTCAGTGCCGCTGAAATTGAAACGCGACAGGTAGGCGCGCGAGTTGATGAGGCGCCCGCCCATCATAATCTGCTCGTTGCCCTCCGAGACCACTTCCCAGACGCTCTTCTCCGGGTCGATGACGGTGTGTTGCTGGTCGATGTAGCCCACCTTGACGGTCTCGCCCACCTTGAAGTCGCCGCTGTCGGGCTGCTCCAAGCCCATAATGAGGCGGAAGAGGGTGGTTTTGCCGGCGCCGTTGGGCCCGATGACGCCCACGATGCCGTTGGGCGGCAGGTTGAAGTTGAGGTCCTCGAAGAGCAGTTTGTCGCCGAAGGCCTTGCGCACGTGCTGGGCCTCGATGACGACATTGCCCAAACGCGGACCATTGGGGATGAAAATCTGCAGGGTCTCCTCTTTCTCCTTGACGTCTTCGTTGAGGAGCTTGTCGTAGGCGTTCAGACGGGCTTTCGACTTTGCGTGGCGCGCTTTCGGGGCCATACGCACCCATTCCAGCTCTCGCTCGAGGGTCTTCATACGCTTGCTCTCCTGCTTCTGCTCCATCGCCAGGCGGTTGGATTTCTGCTCCAGCCAGGAGGAGTAATTGCCTTGCCAGGGAATGCCTTCGCCGCGGTCGAGTTCGAGAATCCAGCCGGCCACGTGGTCGAGGAAGTAGCGGTCGTGGGTCACGGCTATGACGGTGCCCTTGTATTGTTGCAGGTGGGCCTCCAGCCACTCCACCGACTCGGCGTCGAGGTGGTTGGTGGGCTCGTCTAACAGGAGTATGTCAGGTTCAGTGAGCAGCAGGCGGCAGAGGGCCACGCGGCGCCGTTCGCCTCCGGAGAGGTGCTTCACCGGCGTGTCGCCGTCGGGACAGCGCAGGGCGTCCATCGCGCGTTCCAGTTTGGAGTCGAGCTCCCAAGCGTCGTATTGGTCGATGAGCTCCGTAAGCTCGCCCTGCCGCTCAATGAGCTTGTTCATCTCGTCGTCGCTCATCGGCTCTGCAAATTTCATATTCACCTCCTCGTATTCCTTCAGCACATCCACGATCTTCTGCACGCCCTGCTGCACCACCTCCTTGACGGTGAGGGTGTCGTCGAGCTGCGGCTCTTGCGGGAGATAGCCGATGGAGTAGCCCGGAGCGAAGACCACCTCGCCCTGATAGGACTTGTCGAGGCCGGCGATGATCTTCAGCAGCGTGGATTTTCCCGCGCCGTTTAGGCCGAGCACGCCGATTTTCGCCCCGTAGAAGAATGAAAGGTAGATGTTCTTGAGGATTTGTCGTTGCGGCGGAATCGTCTTGCTGACGTTCACCATCGAGAATATGATTTTCTTGTCGTCTGCCATAAGGATGAAGTTTTAGAATGAGGGTGCAAAGTTACGATTTTTTTGTTTGTCAGTAAACAGTGATTAGTGATCAGTGAACAGTAGAGACGTGACATTGTCGCGTCTCCGAAACTAAGAAGTTAAGAAATTAAGTGGGCGTGTCTGCTTATGACAGAGGTTGTGGCTTCCCTCCGCGATTCAGCCCGTTAGGGCTGAAGGGCTCGGTAGAAAACGAATGCCCGCGCACGAACGGTCGCACGCCGTAGGTGTGCGGGCAAAAAGAGGCATTGCGAAGGCCTAAAAATGAGCGTTAAATGTTGTATGTGAGGATGTTGTGCGGCTACGTGTTTTCCGGCTTCTCCCGCCTGACGGTGTGTTTGAGTTTCAGCATCGCCAGATTGAGTTCCAGGGTGGTTTCGCTGCTTTGCACCGGCATCACATCGTTGAGCAGGTCGTCCACCAATTGGCCGCCCCGTTTCAGCAGCGACTCCTGTTGGGTCTTGTCGCCCTCGTGCTGTGGAATCTCGCTCATTACCCGCGTCAGTTCCCTGAGTTTGGCGTACGCTTCCACGATGGCGATGGTGGTATCCGTCGCCTTCTGACTCTTCAGGATGGTGGCCAGCAATAGAGGCCCTTACGCCATACAATTCCGCCACGTCGGCGTCAAAGATTACTTGCTGTCCGCGTAGGGTGATGATTCTGTTTTCTACTTCTGTAATGTTTGTCATATTGTCGTTGGTTATATTGTTGATGATTCTGTAACAAAACACGATTAACACTCCTCATTCGGGCGGATGAAGCCGATGGGTCTGGACGGGATAGACTCTGAGTCGTTTGATTCCTGCAATTCGGACAATGCCGTGCTGATGGCATCCAGTTGGGCTCGCGTGATCTCGTTGATGTCATTTTGCGCTGATAGAATCTCATCGACCTCTGTTCTAAGATCTTCAATCTGTTTCCTTAATTCGATATAGGTCGCGGCAAGCGGCATTTCCGCCAAATGCCGGTAGCAGACAAATGCACGCATTATTTTTCGGTTTGCATAAATGGCTACTTCAGACCTTAATACGCTGCTAAGCATAGCCACGCCAATTTCTGTGAAAGCATAGGGTTGGAAACGTTGCTTTTGGACTTGTCTTGCGGTCACATTTTGTGACCGCAAAGTTGTAATATCCTGATTGTCAACAATGTTTATATTAGTAATCTTAACTTTTACCTCACGCCATTCTTCTTTCGTAAGTTGAAACATAAATTCTTCGCCTTCAAAACGTTTAGCATTTCTTTTAACCGCCTGATTTAATGTTTTTGTCTCCACGTGATACAGACGTGCGAGGTCGAAGTCAAGCATCACGCGCTGACCGCGGATGACGTGGATGAGATCTTGGATGTTGTCAAGTTGTTCCATAAATGTTTCTTTTTTAAATTTTTATAAAGGGCATTGCGAAGGCCTTAAAATGAGCGTTAAGTGTTGTCAGAGAGGAGTTTTCGCGTCTACGTGTTTTCCGGCTTCTCGCGCCTGACGGTGTGTTTGAGTTTCAGCATCGCCAGGTTGAGTTCCAGGGTGGTCTCGCTGCTTTGCACCGGCATCACGTCGTTGAGCAGGTCGTCCACCAATTGGCCGCCCCGCTTCAGCAGCGACTCCTGTTGAGGCTTGTCGCCCTCGTGCTGCGGAATCTCGTTCATAACCCGCGTCAGTTCCCTGAGTTTGGCGTATGCCTCCACGATGGCGATGGTAGTATCCGTCGCCTTCTGACTCTTCAGGATGGTGGCCAGCATATAGAGGCCCTTTTCGGTGAAAGCTTTGGGATTAACCGTTGAATGTTTCTTTTTCTCGAACCGGTCAAAATTTTTGACCGGTTCATCTTTTGATGTCAATGATGTTGACTTTAGAGAGTCAAACTCTTGATCCTCAAGTTGAAAAACATAGCCTTCCGGGAATTTTTCCGGATTGTTTTTCACTGCTTGATTGATTTCTTTGGTTCGAACGCCATACAGTTCTGCCACGTCGGCGTCAATGATCACCTGCTGTCCGCGCAGGGTGATGATTCTGTTTTCTACTTCGATAATGTTTGTCATATTATTGTTGTTTGTATTGTTAATGAATTTGCAACAAAGATATAATTTACAGAGGTGTTTATCAAGTGTTTTGCAAAAATTCTTTTCGGCTAATAATTAGAAAGTTATAAAATTATATTAACAATCAAATCTTATAATTGTTAATTTTTAAATTTTATTTCGGAGAAAATGGGGCATTGGGACGCGAAACTGCTCTGCTTTTAGCACAGAATGGCGGAAGCAGTTGGCCTTATGGGGAGTTAAGAAATTAAGAAACTAAGAAATTAAGAAATTAAGAAATTAAGGAACTAAGAGGGCGTATCCGCTTGTGACAGAGGTTGTGGCTTATCTCCCTGTTTCAGCCCTTTAGGGCTGAAGGTGTTAAGAGAATAAGGAATTAAGTGGGCGTATCCGCTTGTGACTGAGGTTATGGTTTCCCGCCCCTGTTTCAGCCCGTTAGGGCTGAAGGGCTCGGTAGAAAACGGATGCCCGCGCGCGAACGGTCGCACGCTGTAGGTGTGCGGGCATTTTTTTTGCGTAAGGGGACGATTAATAAAGGATAAATTGTTATTTTTGCAGCGCAAACCGAGGAGGGACTGGGGATGACAGGATGGTTTGCAGACATAGTATAAAGGCGTTTATTGACGCTTTGTAGCGGTCATTTTGAAACTTCGCAACTTTCACATTTCCAAACCGCGCAAAGTAACAATGAATGTTCTCGTGATGTGTATAATTACTGTATCCAACCATACAGGCAATTTGCATACACAGCGTGGACTTCAAGTTGCTTGTTATGTTTTGGAGAGGGCATTGCGAAGGCCTCAAAATGAGCGTGACGAGCCAATAAGGACTCCACGCTTTTTTGTTGTATTCTGTCCCGTCGGGAGTTGCGAGGCCGGAAAGAAAAGTTGAGCCCGACACGAAGAAAGGGATAGTTTATGAAAAAAGTATTGAAAATATTCGGTTTTATTATTCTTGAAATATTTCTTGTATTTCTTCTTGTATTTCTTAGGATAAAAGTCCCCAAATTATATTGGATAATGGTAATAATGGTGGGAATATTTTTTTCTGGATGGCTTGGTTATTGTGTTTTTTTATGGATTAGCGATATGAAAGAGAAAAGGAAGGGGAGAGCAAGTAGAGAAAACACACAAATAGAAAAAATGAAAACAGCTTCTTTTTGGATAGGTGTGCTTTTTTTATCCATTCCTTTATGGGCTTGGTTTTTTGGTGGTTTCGGTGTTTATTATACACATCAACATACTTGTCAAAGTCGAGGATATCAGAGGGAAATGCCTGAAGAGCCATTGACAGTCCAGCAAATCATTGATAAGCAAGAAAAGAGTAAGATGGAATGTATAGCTTGTCGAATTCTTCAACTTGGAGGTTCTAATCACTACGATGCTTCATTAAGAGATATTATTCACGCTAAAAGTCGTGGCATTGACATTAAGGTATTTTGGCCGCAACATTTCTTTGAAATAATTGATGATGAAGACTTTGTTCCTTTTGCGTTGCTGTTCGGAGTGGGGTGTGGATTGATTATATTCTCAATTTTCAATCAAAAATGGCGCACTGAAGAAAGTATGGTTGCTGTTGTCGCAGGTGTGCTTGTGTGGATATATTTAGTAATCAATATTTTTGTGGGTGATTGGTGGTGGCTTAATTGGTGCCTTCTTGCCATCTTTGGTGCAGCTTTGATAATATTTGGAACGCGCAACTTATTGGAGAAGAGTTGATTGTAAAACAAACAATATCGGCGTACTATGAACGGAATGAATAAATTGAATCACTTCACAACGTATGATGTGCTGCTAAAGATACTGAGTAAAGGATTGAAATTCTCGGGAAATTTTGACGGGTGGGAAGATAAGAATGATTCATCTTTAGTGAAGATATATCAAAATAATCATACAGAAGAAAAAATAGGTGTTATTTGCTTTTTGAACGATGATGAAACGTTTTATCATTGGACGTATTTTAAAGGGAATTGCTCAAAACGTGATATCTGCTGCATTGAATTTGATAAGAGTAAACTCTTGTCAAAGGTCAATTCTAAAACTTATTATCGTGGAATTGTGAGTTATGAAGAGATTGACAAGGTGCAGTTCAATTCAGCCAGGGATTTGCTGTTTAAGAAGAGATATCCGTATAGAAATGAGAAAGAATATAGGATTGTCAACAGAAAGTTGAATGATTCGAATGAATATATCCGTGTAGACGATTCTATTAAGAAAATTACTATGAGCGGGGAGTTGTCATTTGAAGAATTTTGTGAACGAAAATCCTATTTGGAGAAAACATACGGCATTACCTGTGTCATTAACCATTCAACTGTATTTGAAAATAAAAACTGGATAATGAAAGCAGAAAATAAATCCTATGATGTGGTTGTGAAAGAGACCAAGGACGTGTTAAATGATTGTTATCGGAATATATGGTCGCTTGTGGAGAGTGGAAAAGCTGTTGATATGCAATTTTTTGATGGTATCTGGAGAAAGCAAACAATAGTCGCTTCAATTACTGTTGGAAATGAAATTGCTGCCTGTGGAGCATTGAAAGATGCCACTGATAGTCATAAAGAAGATGTTTTTAAAAAAGCGGAATCACAAGAAGATTGCAACCACTATAAATACGAGTTAGGTTGGATTGTAACAGCAAATTCGTATCAAAGGAACGGCCTTTGTGGTATGATTGTGGATAAGCTTCTTGAAAAGAACGGAGAACAACCAATATACGCGACGGTCAGAGAAGATAACTGTAAAATGCGAGTGGCTCTTGAGAAAAGAGGCTTTTGCATTACAGGGCATAAATATAAGACAAAACGAGCAAATGAGGACTATTATCTTTTCCTGTACGTGCGGTCATAAAGAGAACAGTATTTAAACAAGTGATATAGTTTAACTTATATTTATTAGATTATGAAATATTTTATTGAAGTGCTGAAGAATTATGCGACTTTTACAGGGCGTGCACGACGCAAAGAGTATTGGATGTTTATACTATTCTACTATTTAATTATGATAATATTGGCTTTGCCGATATTGTTTTATATAAATAATGAAGAAGCTTTTTACGATTATGAAGGAGCTTTTTATTGGCCATTGATAATCTATATAATTGCTACTTTTCTTCCTTGGTTAGCCGTTTCAGTTCGCCGGCTACATGATACAGGTAAGAGCGGATTGTTTTTTTTAATTCGCGGCGTTCCCGTTGTTGGCCGAATCATTTTTCTTGTATGGACTTGCGAAAAAGGGGAGGTTGGGGAAAACCAATATGGCCCGGATCCCAAATCAGAGGATGAGACATATTGATTAGACGTTGTTTAGCTGACAATACTATTATGGGAAAGGTGTCAAAAATCATCATCACAGCTGTGTCTGTGATCATTTTTTTGTTTTTGTATAGTGTTGTAATTGGTGTTACTGAAAGTGAAGGTGGCGGAATGCTCGGACTTATACTTCTTGCTGGACTTATTGGAGGGCTAAGGTCGATCTGGAAAAAAGAAAACAACGACAAATACAATCACTCTGAACAATGAAAATTGATGTTTAAAGACTATTATAAGATATTAGGCATTAGTTATCCTTCAACTTCTGAAGAGATAAAGAACGCTTTTCACAAGCAAGCAAAGAGATGGCATCCAGACCATAACCCGGGAATGGATACCACTTCTAAAATGCAGGATATTGTAGAGGCGTACTCCATTTTGAAAGATGAAGAGTCAAGACGACTTTATAATTGCGAATATGAGCTGTACGTGAAACAGAATTCGGGCAAGAACGCAAATTCTGTAACGGATAATAGCTATACAGAATATGATTTCAAAAATCAGAATGTTGAGAACAATGTGGAAAGTGCCAGAGACAAGGCAAAAGACAGGAATTACTGGGACGAATTGTTGATGGGTTTAAAAAACGATGCAAAAACAGCCGTTAAGGGGGCGTGGGATGTGATGAAATATTTTCTGATAGCAATTGTTATTTTTAACATCATAGGAGTCATCATTCTCTTGTGCTCAGATTATAGTGCAAAAACGTCGCAAAGTCTGGCTGTACAAGATCTGTTAGGGCTGGTCGCTCCAATCATAAAACTTCCTGAGCAAGAAATTCCGAAGGATTGGAATTATTATCAAATTTGTGAAACGTTTGAATTGGCGGTTCCTCCTACAGTTGAACTCCGAAACGAGTACGATCCCTACACGAAAATGCTGAACAATGTAAGGAATGTTAGTAACGACAAAGTCGTCTTCCAACCGAAAGGATTATCTACAACTTCGAAAGATGCTTTAAGCAAATATTGCAGAATCATTTCACAATATATTCCTGGTGAAAATGGGGACTTCCCCAAATCAAACGAGACGGAGCCTGTTGATAATGAACTCAGACAAATGATCGAGGGAATGGTGGAAAATGAATTGGCTCCAGGTATGACCACTATTGGAGATGTGGATATTGATTGGGTATCAAATGGAAAAACCAATGCCTTGAGAGCAAAATATACTCGGCCAGGTACGAGTTCCGAAAGTCCAGTCCAATGTCAAATGTTTCTTTTGTTCAACGATAGTGAAGCGATGAAAATATTATTGTCATATAGAAAATCAGAATATGATAGTTGGAATGACGATTTCGACAAGGTCATATATTCTTTTTGCTGGAAAACACAAAAATAAAACCAGTATAATCAAAATTAAATCGGCAATAACATTAAAAAATATCTTATGAAAAAGAATAAAAATCTATTTTTGTTTTGGTTTTGGTTTACGGGCGTAACATTAGGTTTGAGTTATGTTGGAAATCGGATATATACCAATAACAAAAACTATAACAAAGCTCTGGAGGAAATCGGTGAAGTGAATTGGGAAGAAAAAGATTCTGTAACGTTAAAAAATGAAGCGTTAAAAAATGAAGCGTTAATTAATAAGAGAGATTCACTTAATAGAATTGAATATTATAATGATCTTATATCGTTAGGTTACTCCCCAGAAGAAGCACAGGCAGCTGTATCAGGTGGAGTGCAATCTGAATAAAATACTTTCATAAAAAAAGTTAATTTTAGTTTGGGTTATGTTGGAAATCGGATATATACCAATAACAAAAACTTTACTGGTTGTCTCGATGATTCTGAATGGCACGAGATAGACCCAGAAACAAAAAAGGCTGACGATATTATTTATAAAAGAGACTCTTTGGATAAAGTAGAGGCAGTGGATTATTTGATAGGGTTGGGGTACACGGAAGAAGAAGCGTATCGTGTTGTCTGGAAAAGAGATTCAACCACAGCGAGATAAAATCTCAAAAAAAAGTTAATTTTTACACTTTAATAAGGGCGTTCGAGAAATAAGTGGTACATTTGCGCATTGACTTCCAGTTTATACATTAGAACGACCATTTCATACAATGGACGCAATGACACTGCGAGTTTTTGGCGGTAAAGGTTTATTTTTGCGGCCTGTAATTGAGAAGAAACAACAGTGAATTATTGTTAACCGTAAAAAGCAACCCGAAAAATGAGCAGATTTTTGTTGGTATTAGTTTTAGCTATGATTGCGTCCATCCCAATAGGATGCCAAACGACCTCGAAAAATGAAAACACCGTTTCGGAGGAGCCGAGTTATGAATATGACGAGGCGCGAATGAGCCGCATTGACAAAATGTGCGAGCAGACAATGAGAATGTTGGATGATCAGTCTGTCCCTGTCAATAAACTTGTCGCTCAATTGTCGCAGACCGCCGACACGCTGGAACAGGTTATCCGGCATTGCCCCGATCCCGCATTTAATATGTGGGTGCGCGGATATTTGCGCTATATCACAGGAAGTATTATGCGGGGTGAAAGGCTAACGGACTTATTAGAAGGTGGAGGTATGGATAAAATTATCAAATTACCCTATTTGTGGACGGTTACGCAAACGGATTCCGTGGTCGGTGCCTACACGTATATGTTCAGGAATTCTGAAGAGATGTATGACCGGTTCGCGTCCATTTTTTTGATTTCCGATGATCGGCGTCGGAAATGTCTATTCGAGATTGCCAACTATTCCGATACCATCATAAAAGATTTGACCATAGGCTTTGTTGACACTACTGGCAAAGAGATTACATTGCGTCCCACGGATGCAGAAGTTGATGGGTATATAGATTTTAAGGATGGAACCGTACGAATGGTTTTCCCGTGGGACAAGCTCTGGCCGCTGCTGACAGGCTCGGAAGTGATGAGTGTAACGTACAACGCTAAGGATGAGAAGGTCGTGATGGTGCAGACGTTGTTGGACATCGAGAGCGTGAAAAGTCTCTTCGAGACAACGAGGTAGATGAAGGGGTGGTCGAAATATTCGACCAGTTCATCTTCCCCGGTTGCGGCGCGCCGTTAACTATCCTCGTCTGGACGAATAAGAAACTAAGAAATTAAGAAACTAAGAAACTAAGGAGGCTGCAATGAAAAGAATAGTAATACTACCCTTGATGTTAATTTGTCTGATTACGATTAGATGCGGATATGATAAAACCCAAACTGACAATCAAGAGAATCTGATTGAATGGTGGTACGACAATGTGTTTACTAATGAAGAAGATACTACATCTACAATTCCCGATTACGTCTATTATGCTGATTGGATGCAACGATATGTCCAGTACATTGTTTCGAACTTTGAAATGCATAATGATAAGTTTTATGGGGAAATTGATGGGAACCCTTTTGATTGCAGATACTGGTCTTTGGCATATATTGACAGCGATACGATACCTGAAATGCTATTGTATGGCGGATGCCATATATCGGGAGCAATTATTCTCACGCAATATAATGGTGAGGTATATACGTCCCCTAGAGGTTGCTTTTCCTATATCAAAGGCTCCAGCGGTCTGTTACACTCACATTGGCTATTTGGTGATAGTGAATGTGGAGAGGTCTACGAAATGAGGAACGGAAAGTTTACAAAGTTAGCCCAATACGATTGTTTTACAGATTATGTTCATACTAATAAGGTGCGCAATTACGGATTAGCCTTAGACAGCTTGAAAAACAATTATGCAGTAGGTGAGATTGATGACGATATGGTTGGCATAAGTATGGTAGAGCTAAACGGGAAACGAATGGGTGCTTGCTTTGGTTATGACCGATGTGCCCATTGCACGGGCTTCGATATGGTAAAACAAACGCTGGATGCACTGTATTATTCCAAAGGAAATAGTATGTTTTTCCCTCATCTGACAAGGGAAATGGATATTAAATCTTTATTAAGGTAAAGTGCTTTTACGTCACTTCCACTGGAATCACGTCGTTGAGAAACTAAGGAGTTAAGAAACTAAGAAGTTAAGAAATTAAGATGGCAGGAGGGTGTGCCCCGGCAGAGACAGAAGCTCGGTAGAAATGAGGGGCGCTGACGCCCTCCCTCCGTTTCGACAGCATCAACAAGACCGATTCATCAATGTAGTTGTCCATCAGCACTATTCGTCTTTTTGCGGACTTGATCAAGTCCGCCGCGAAGGTGTACGCGTCGAAAATCTGCCCGTCGCAGAAGACTCCCTGCACCAGGGGCAGGGCGGTGCGGACGAAGAAGGCGATTTTCTCTTCGGTGTGGCTGACACGTTGCTCCAATCGTTCAAATCGTTGGTTGACGGCATATCCGCGAAGGATATAATCTTTGAGGACGGTATTGGCCCATTGACGAAAACGTGTTCCCTGAATGCTTTTCACTCGATAACCAACGGATATAATTATATCTAGATTGTAATATTCAATATTTCTTATGACTTGTCTTTTGTTTTCAACTTGAACTGTTGCAAAATTTGCAACAGTTGAAACTTGTGGCAGTTCCTTTTCCCTAAAGATGTTTTTTATATGTCTGGAAATGACAGATTTATCCCTTCCGAAAAGCATTGCCATCTGATTAAGGTTTAGCCAGACGGTCTCATCCGCCATCCTCACCTCCAGCTGGATGCTGCTGTCGGGTTCGTATAACACAATTTCCCCTTTTTCAGAAATGTCAAAGCGTTTTTCTTCACTTGTTTCGTCGTCCATATAGATGTTTTTTTTTAGTTCCATAATACAGCTGCAAAAATATATTTTTTAACATATTGATAATCAACGATTTTTAAGTATTGATTGTTAAAAAATGTGGCAATGCTATAGCAGTTGACCCGTAATGCGAAAGAGATTGTTTCCCCCATCATTTATTGTCCCCGTGGCACGGCAGTGCCGCGAGGCTCCAACTCCCCTTCTGATTTTCAGAAGGGGTGCCCGAAGGGCGGGGTAGTTAATATGGATTATAGTTCCTTATTTGTACGAATGTTGCGGTCAGGATATCCTTGTTTCAAGAATTGTGGATGATTGTCATATTACTCCTGCCAAGGTATTTATATTCTTTATATTACTACCCTGGCCTACGGCCACCCCTTCTACAATAGAAGGGGAGTTTTGGTGCGTCCGCACGGTTGTGCGAACAAAGAAAAACAGGAGTGTAGAAATGTCGTTGCAGACGGTATCCCCGCCATAACATACTCCAATAGCCAAAAAAACAACGGCCCCCGGGAAACCCGGGAACCGTTGCCTGTCTTTCAATAATAGCTAATAGCCAATGGCCAACAGCCAGTCGCTACTTCTTAGGGATGTTTTTCAGCACTTCCACGAGGAAATCGAAGAACTTGCCCACGCTGTCGATGTTCACTCTCTCGACGGGGGAGTGCGGGTGCTCGATGGTGGGGCCGAAGGAGACCATATCCCAGTCGGGATAGCAGGCGCCGAACAGACCGCACTCGAGGCCGGCGTGGATGGCCATCACCTTCGGGTCGTTGCCGAATTTCTTCTTATAGACCTTCATACAGGTGTTCATAATCGGAGACTCCATATTGGGTTTCCAGCCGGGATAGGCGCCGGTGAGCTCGATGTCGCATTCTGCCAGTTCGGCGATGGCGGACATCTTGTCGCCGAGGGCGTCCTTGGCGCTGTCAACGGAGCTGCGCAGCAGGCAGCAGGCGCTCATAACCCCGTTCTCGGCCTTGATGTTGGCCAGGTTGTTGGAGGTCTCCACGAGGTCCTTCATAGAGTCGCTCATACGGACCACACCGTTGGGGATGGCGAAAATCATATTGAGGAACTGGTTCTGAGCCTTGGTGCGGATGACCTTCTTGGGAGTGTCAACAGCCTTGACGCTGACGGCGAGGTTCTCCTCGGTGGCGGAGAATTCAGCCTTGACAGTGGCTTCGTACTTCTTCACGAAAGTCTTGAAAGCGGTGGCCTTCTTGGCGGGCACGGCGATGATGGCTGTGGCCTCGCGCGGGATGGCGTTGCGCAGGCTGCCGCCGTTGAGGGTGGCCACACAGGCACCGAACTGCTTCACAGCCGTGGAGATGCAGCGCACCAACAGCTTGTTGGCATTGGCGCGACCCAGGTTGATGTCCATACCGGAATGGCCGCCGTGCAGACCGCTGACGCAGACCTGGAAGCCCTTCATATCTTCAGGAACGGGCATCGTGGTGTATTTGCGCTGGAAGTTGGCGTCCAAACCGCCGGCGCAACCCACGTACAGCTCGCCTTCCGTCTCGGAGTCGAGGTTGATGAGGATCTTGCCCTTGACGAAGTTCTTCTTCAGGCCGAAAGCACCCGTCATACCCGTCTCTTCGTCGATGGTGACGAGGATTTCCAGGGGACCGTGTTCCACGCCCTTGGTGGTGACACAAGCCAGAGCGGCGCACACGCCGATGCCGTTGTCAGCACCGAGAGTGGTGTGGTTGGCGCGCACCCAGCCCTTGTCGATGATGGGCTCAATGGGGCTCTTCAGGAAGTCGAACTTGGGATCGTCGGCCTGGGGCACCATATCGCAGTGGCCCTGCAGGATGACGGGCGTGAGCTTCTCCATACCCTTGGTGGCGGGCACGGTGAACAGCAGGTTGCCGGTCTTGTCTTGTTCAACTTTCACGTTATGATCCTTGGCCCAGCTCTTCATCCAGTTGACCACAGCGGTCTCGTGTTTGGAAGGGTGAGGATTGTCGCAGAAATGGGCGAAATTCTCCCACAAGTCGTGGGGATACAGTTTCAAAAGTTCCTTGTTCATTGAATCGGGGGTTTAAAGGTTTATAATAATATTGTAATTGATATTTACACTTTTTCGTTGTTGATGGTCGGCTTGCCCCAGAAACGCAGCAGCGTGATCTCCGCCAGAAGACAGAGCAGGGCCAGGATGATGAAGTAGGGCCACAGAGGCTTGCCGTTGAGCTTGTCGGTGATGCTCTTGGCGATATTCTTCGTGTCGGCGGGCACCACCTCGATGTTCTGTCCCGACGACTTGGCCATCTTGGTGAGCTCGTCTTCCGTGTAGCAGTCGAGGTCCGACTCCTTGCGGTCCTGGTTGAAGGCGATGGTGCCCATCACGGTGTTGCCCTTGACGATGTCGTACAGCCCGCCCTCCTTGACCTGGTCGTGGAAGAAGAGGGCCGTTTCGTTGCCGATGCGGCGCTGCTCGGGGATGAACTCCTCCTTGTGGGTGCGCCCCTTGAGGGTGAGCACCTCGTCGGCGTTGTCGGAGCGCAGCGCGACCGTCTGCATATTGTCCTTGCCGATGGTGTTGTAGAGTTTGCCCTGTATGTCGCTCATAATGCCGATGTTGTGCAGCGGCACGAAGAAGAGGGCGTGCCGGTGGGCGTTGCCGTAGCTGTCGTTCATCGCCACCGAGGAGAGGATGACCTTGCCCTTGTCGGAGGGGTAGCAGACCAGCAGGGGCGATCCGTTCTCGAGCACCATTATGACCTCGCCGCCGTTGCCGCCCTGGATCTCGTAGTGCTGCAACGTGACCGGCATATCCAGTTTCTCGCGCTGCCGCTCCAACGCTCCCTTGAAATAGATGCTCTCCGCGTTGAGCTGGCCGCACTTGAGCTCTTTCTTGACCAGGGACTTGTAGGTGTCGGCACCCAAGTTGCCCAGCATCCGCCCGTAGCTGTTGTCCATCTCCTTGGGCGGGAAAACGAGCAGCGTGCCGCCGCCCTTGACGAACTTGGCCAGCTCGTCGGCCAGACCGGACGATAGGGTGGGGACCTCGCTCAGCACAATGACCTCGCACTGCTTGAGTTGCGTGTAGTTGACCTGCGTGTAGGGCATAGAGACGTAGTCAAAGACGGAATCCTTGCCATACAGCGCGTTGACGAAACGGTTCGGCTCCTTGTCCTGGATGGCAGCGATGCGGGTGTTGTCGGTCACCTCGTAGGTGAAGAAGAACTGGTCGTCGAAGACAATGGGCGCGTCCTCGATGACCACACGGCCGCAATGCGTGCCCGCCTCTTCGATGCTATAGACCATCCGGCAGTCCACATACGAGCCAGCAGGGATGTCGAATGAGGCCACCGCCTTCTGCTTGTCATTGACATACAACTTCACGGGCAGCTTGTTCACTTCCTCCTTGCCGTAGTTGTGGATACGGGCGAAGAAGGTGACCTGGTTGCCCACTTTGAAGATGGGCGACAGGAACCAGCAACTGTCGATGCCCACATTGTTGGCCTCTTCCGAAGGCATCGGGATGAGGAACGTGGCCGTGGCGCTGTCGGTGGCCAGTTGCGCTATGTTGAAGTTGTTCTTCTGGAAATCGGATATATAATAATGGATTTGATTGCCCTTCTGCGAATTGGTGCAAGTGTTCTTTTCAAAGGCCAGAATCTCCTTGAGAGAGTGGCTGTTGGGCGATGCTTGTATCTTGTCGAGCATCTCCAGCATCTGGTCCTTGTTGAGGATGTGCGACTCCTCGCCCGAAAAGTCGTGGGTGGTCAGCACGAAGTCGTCGGAGAAACCGAAGGCGTTGACAATGTTCTTGGCGGCATCAACCGCGTCGTACAGCGTCTTGCCCTCCTTGCTGTTGGCCTCCATCGAGTAGGAGTTGTCGAGGAAGATGGTCACCAGGTTGCCCGTGCGGTTCTTCTGGCGGTCGGAGGGAATGAAGGGCTGGGCAAAGGCGAACACCAAGGCCGCGATGCCCAACACCCGCAATGCCAACACTATCAGCTGCTGCAGCGTCTGCTCGCGCTTGGTTTTCTTCTTGATCTCCTCCAACATCTTGACGTTGGAAAAATATATGGTCTTGTAACGCCTGAAGTTGAAGAGGTGGATGATGATCGGTATGAGGATGGCCGAAAGGCCTATGAGTAGCAATGGGTTGGAAAAAGCCATAGATTTGTATCGTTATAACAAGCCGCAAAAATACAAAAAAATGATTTTTTTGCCAGATTTTTATGCTTTTAAAATTTTGATATTTTAAGATAATTATATACTTTTGCACCGCTATTTGCGGAAATGTTTTTCCATTATAATGATAATTAATTATAAAATACTGATAATATGAAATTTACGTTTGATGATGCTTTGATTTCCTTTTCCGAAGAAGCGCTTCGGAAGAATGCACCTCTGGCAGAGGCGGCGTTTCAGACCGCGGTTCAGAAGAGTGGACGCGGCAATGATTTCTTAGGATGGGTGGACCTCCCGGTTGAGATTTCGGAGGATGAGTTGGGTGCGGTGGAGCAGTGCGCCGCCCACTTGGCACAGTGCTCCGACGTGGTGGTGGTCATCGGCATCGGCGGCTCCTACCTGGGCGCACGTGCCGTCATCGAGGCCCTGCAGCACAGCTTCCGCCCGATGCTGCCCCAGCAGAAACCGACCATTCTCTACGCTGGCAACAGTATGAGCGAGGACTATCTCCACGACCTGCTCGACGTGCTCGACCAGAAGGACTACTCGCTGGTGGTCATCTCCAAGTCGGGCACCACGACCGAGCCCGCTCTGGCGTTCCGCATCCTCAAGCAGCATTGCGAGCAGAAATACGGGCTTGACGACGCCCGCAAGCGCATCGTGGCTGTCACCGACCGTGCGCGCGGTGCCCTCAAGACCCTGGCCACGGAGGAGGGCTATCCCACCTTCGTGATTCCTGACGACGTGGGCGGCCGCTACTCTGTGCTGACCCCCGTGGGATTGCTTCCCATTGCGGCCGCAGGCTTCTCCGTGCGCAAACTGGTGGAGGGTGCCGTGGCTATGCGCCAGCACCTCCTCAACGCCCCGCACTTCGATGACAACCCCGCCATCCAGTACGCGTTGATTCGCTATATGCTCTATAACCAGGGCCTTAAGTTGGAGATGATGACCTCTTTCGAGCCCAAGCTTTTCTATTTCATCGAATGGTTCAAGCAACTCTTCGGCGAGAGCGAGGGCAAGGACCACAAGGGCATCTTCCCCGCCGGCGCCATCTTCTCCACCGACCTGCACTCTCTTGGCCAGTATATCCAGGACGGCACCCGTCAGCTTTTTGAGACGGTGCTCACTGTGGAGAAAGCCCATCATAGCGTGGGCATTCCCGCCGACGAGAAGAACACCGACGGCCTCAACTATCTGCAGCATCGTTCCATCAATGAGATCAATCACATCGCCCAGCAGGGCACTTGTCTGGCCCATATCGACGGCGGCGTGCCCAATATGAAGGTCATCATCCCGGAAATCAACGAGTTCCATCTTGGCGAACTCATCTATTTCTTCGAGATGAGCTGTGCCGTCAGCGGCTATCTGCTCGATGTGAACCCCTTCGACCAGCCCGGTGTGGAGGCTTATAAACGCAATATGTTCAAACTGCTCGGCAAGCCCGGCTTCTGATTCTGTAGTTGATGTCCGGCTTTATATTCGCCTTCTTTGTCTTCTATGTGGTGATGCTCTTTGTGATTACCGGCATCACCTCCCGAAAGGCCGACAATCAGACCTATTTCACGGGCAACCGGAAATCCCCGTGGTTTGTGGTGGCGTACGGTATGATTGGCAGCTCGCTTTCGGGCGTGACCTTTATGTCTGTGCCCGGCGATGTCTATACCACCCAGTTTACCTACTTCGGTGTGGTGCTGGGCTATGTGCTCGGCTATATAGTCATCGGCGGGTTGCTGCTGCCGCTGTACTATAAGCTGAACGTTACCTCCATCTACGAGTACCTCGGCGGGCGCTTCGGCAACGAGGCGCACAAAACCGGCTCGGTGCTCTTTTTTATCTCCCGTCTGCTGGGCTCGGCCCTGCGTATGTATCTTGTTATTTTTGTGTTGCAAGTGTTTGTCTTCGACGGCTGGCATATCCCCATCTGGCTCACCTCCATTGTGATGATCACCATCATCCTGCTCTACACGATGCGGGGCGGCATCAAGACGGTGGTGTGGACCGACCTGCTGCAGACCACCTTCCTGATCGGGGCATTGGTCATCACCATCATCGTGATTATGCGCAATATGGGCGGCTCGTTCGCCGACTTGTGGCAGGGGATGTCCACCGCGGGCAAGGGCGGCACCGACTGCCGTACGGTCTGGAATCTCGACTGGCACGACAACAGCTTCTTCCTCAAGCAGATCATCGGCGGTATGTTCATCACCATCGCGATGACGGGCCTTGACCAGGATATGATGCAGAAAAACTTGTCCTGCAAGTCGTTGCGGGATGCCCGGCGCAATATGTTCTCCTTCACCTCCATACTGGTGGTGGTCAACATCCTCTTCCTGACGTTGGGTGGGATGCTGCTGGTCTTCGCGCAGCGCAATGGCATCGACATCTCGCAGATGCCCACCGACCGCATCTATCCCGAGATTGCCTTCAACTATCTGGGCAAGGCGGGCGCGATGGTCTTTGTGTTCGGCCTCATCTCGGCCGGTTTCTCCTCCGCCGACGGCACCTTCACTGCGCTTACCACGACGGTATGTTACGACATCCTCCGCATTGAGCGGCGCTATCCTTCCGCGACCACACAGTTGCGGGTGCGCCGCATTGTGCACGTCCTGATCTCTCTGCTCTTCCTGATGGTCATCATCATTGTCTCCAACCACCACAACGACGCGCTCATCCGCATCATCTTTATGGTGGCCTCCTACACCTACGGACCGTTGTTGGGACTCTTTATGTTCGGCATCTTCACCAAGCGGGAGGTGCCTGCCCACCGCCGCTGGACAATCCCTGTGATTGCTGTGCTGGTCCCCACGTTCTGCTATATCCTGTCGTCGCACTCGCAGCAATGGCTGTGGGGCTACAAGTTCGGTTACGAGTTGCTCATCGTCAACGGCCTGCTCGTTTTCGCCTGCCTGATGGCCGTGAGCGGGAAGAAAGAAGCGATGAGCCACGAGAGTGGTGAGGAACTAAGAAATTAAGAAGTTAAGAAACTAAGAAACTAATCGTAAATCGCAAATCGCAAATCGTAAGTCGCAAAATCGCAAACAACCCTTATTTATTAACTAAAAATAACGCTTATGAAAAAGTATTTCGCTGAATTAATCGGAACTTTTGTTCTGACGTTTCTTGGCTGTGCAACAGCTATGTTTATCGGTTGCGCCACTCCTGCTGGCGTAGTCGGTACGGCCATTGCCTTCGGTTTGACCGTGGTGGCTATGGCTTACACCATCGGCGGCATCTCCGGTTGCCACATCAACCCGGCTATCACCTTGGCCGTGGCGCTTTCCAAACGTATGACTTGGAAGGACGCTTGCGGTTATTGGATCGGCCAGTTGATCGGCGGTATCCTTGCCGGTGCTTGCCTGTTACTGCTCGTCAATGTGGTTACTCCCAGTGCTACGGAATGCACGTTCGGCGTGAACATCGCTGAGAATATGCAGGGTCTCGGCACCAATGGTGTGGCCAACGCTGGCGGTGCTGGCGGCGCCTTCCTCGTGGAGGTCATTGCCACGTTCCTCTTTGTCTTGGTAGTGCTGGGCACTACTGACAGCAAAGTGGGTGCTGGCAACTTCGCCGGTCTCGCCATCGGTCTGACGCTGATTCTCATCCACCTCGTCTGCATCAACCTGACCGGTACCTCCGTCAACCCGGCTCGTTCCATCGGACCGGCTCTCTTCGCTGGCGGCCAGGCTCTTTGCGACCTCTGGGTGTTCATCTGTGCTCCGCTCGTGGGTGCCGTTTTGTCGGCCCTCGTGTGGAAAGGACTCAGCTGCGAGAAAAGCGCTGAATAATTGTCCCATCCCTCATTAGGAAAAAAGAAACCAGGGAGCGGCCATTGTGTCGTTCCCTGGTTTCGTTATTGGTGGGAGGGGCTTACTCTTTTGCCCTCCAGACAATGAAGTTCACTTCCGGTTGCTTCTTCCAATAGGTGAGGTAGCCGCCCCACGAGTGGAATCCCTCCTCCGGGTCGTGGCGGAAGCCGTAGGCCTGCCCGCCCACGAGGGCGATGGCATTCTGCACCCCTAAGTCTGCCAGTGCCTGCGCGAAGTCGTGGAACGACTCCTTGTCGAGGCTGCTCACCACCACAATCTGGCCGTTCAGCTCGCACAAGGCGTGCCGCAGCGCTTTGTTCTTGGGGGTGTTCTCTATCATTGTACCCTGGCTTACCAGCGGGTACTGCCGGAAGAAATAGCCGTCTTTGTTGGTGGTCTCCTCCAACAGGGGAGTGCTTTCTGCCATTCCGAGCTGGATTTTCCCGTCCAGGATGGCGCAGAATCCCTTTTTGGCCACCCCTCGCGACAATAACTCGCCCTTCAGGACATACGCCCCCACGATTTTGTGGTTGTCGGCGCGGATGTCGGCGGCCTGGAGTGCGAGTACCAGTGACGAGTTGGTGGTGTCGGGGATGCCGAGTTGGAGTTCCGGCACCGCGTTCACCGGGGTCTGCAGGCGCAAAGGCACGTCGTTGATGGCCGTGTCGCGCACCAAAACTCTCGCGGTCCCGGTCTGTTCCATAGTCGGTGACAGAGGCGCCGACTCTACCGCCGTCTCTTCCACATCGGCGGGTTGGGTGGCTTGGTGACGTATCGACAAAGCGAGGATGACGGCAAGCGACACCAGCGCCGCGGCTATGGCTGCCCAAAACCACCATCGGCGGTAGAGGGGCTTTCGCTTCACCTCCTGACGGCTGATGATACGGATTTCATCGTCTTTTATGTCTTCGAAATGCTTCATAGCTTGTATTCTTGTTCAACATACTCCTTCAGTTGCCTCAACGCCTCTTTGGATGCCTCGAGGTGGAATTTGAAGGTGTGGTTGTCGGATAGGACAATCTGTTTTTTCGCGGGGTTGATGTACGTGAGGAAACGCAGGTTCACAATCAGACTCTTGCCGATTCGCACAAACTCGTTCTCACCAGAGCCGAGCTGCTCGTGGATACGGTTCTCAATCACGCCCAACTGCACGGTCACGGTGCGGCTCTCCCCGTCGCGGGTGTGGATGTCCGAGTAGTTGCCCTCAGAGGCAACATAGACCAAACTCTCCGCAGCTATGCGGACCAGTTCGTTGGTGTTGGAAAGGGTCAGGTATTCGGACATACTCGGAAAAATGTGGCGCAAAAATACATTTTATTTGGGATGATTCCATAGAATCCCTGAAGAGAAGCGTTTTTTTGCCTCTCTTCAGGAGTGCCTTCTGTTACGAAACTTTGGAAATCACTTTTCCTTTCTGGTCGATGATTACGATAGAGTTCCAGTCCTGCAGCTGCGCCTTGAACAGGGTGGGGGAGATGCCGGTGATGTTGGTGTAAATGGGCGGGGTGATGATCTCGCCCTTGCTGTTGATCAAACCGGAGTAACATCCGACGCGGTATTCGTAAAAATCATTGTTTTTCACTTGCCCGGTGTTGGGTTCGTTGCTCAAGTCCCTATAGTTCTCCTCATAGTAAATGTTATTGATGTAGTCGATGATGCCGTCTTGTACGACATTCCCGTTGAAGTCAATCTGCTTTTTGAATTCCCCGTCCTTGTACACAATGGCGTAGTCTTTGGCCAAATGGATGTCGTCGTAGAGTGGCTTGATGACCCAACGCCCCTTATGGTCGATGACGCCGATTTTGTTGGATGAGTCCGCCACGATGCAATGCCCGTGGTGGAAAACGAATTCCGTGAGCCGATTGCCCCGATAGGAGTATTTGAACTTGATGGCGACTTTGCCTTTGGTGTTCACGAAGCCGATGTATCCGTCTTTCTCCACGGCGGCCAGGCCTTCCGAGAACTCCCACGCCTTGGTGTAGGTTGTGGCGGGCACAATGATTTCGTTGGTCACGATGTTGCAGAACCCGCGTTTCCCTTTTTGGGCAAACAACACGATGGGGTCTTCGTCTTTGTTGTCGGAGTAGTGACACCATTCGATATCCTCCACAATGACCTCTTTGGTCTTCGGATTGATGATGTTGCTTTTATCTTTGCTGTATGAGACGGGGCCGTCGTTCGGCTCCTCCCCGTACGCGTAGCTGTACTCCTTTTGTTTTTCCTTGTATTGACGAATCGCGTGGATGAGCACAGGCGTCAGCGCCACAATGGCAATTGCGATGAGGGCGAGGATGATTTTGAGATGTTTGTTTCCTTCTTTTTCCATAATTGTTGAGGTTTAGGACTATTGTTAATTAATGATTTGGGCGGCAAAAATAGTCCATTTACCCATCCTTTTCCCACAGAGAAGGCTCCCATTGTATGAAATGAGGTGTGTGTTGTATGAAATGAAATTGGCTGTTGGCCATTAGCTATTAGCAATTAGCAATTAGCCTTTAGCAATTAGCTTTTAGGCAATGATATATGAGTTGACCTAAAGTCTTATCTTGTATCTATTAAATTAAAAATCAAGGATTTAATATTGTTAATCCTTAATTGCCCATTTTTTTCGATATTTCTAACACTCTCAACTTCAGCTGTCCGCACTGAAGTGCGGACGCTCTAAAACTCCCCTTCTATTGTAGAAGGGGTGGCCGTAGGCCGGGGTAGTAATATAAAGAATATAAACACCTTGGCAGAAAAAAAACAATCATCCACAATTCTTGAAACAAGAATATCCTGTCCGCAACCTTTCTATAAATAAGGAATTATAATCCATATTAACTACCCCGCCCTTCGGGCACCCCTTCTGAAAATCAGAAGGGGAGTTGGCGCCTCGCGGCACTGCCGTGCCACGGGTAAAAAGCGATGGGGTAAAAAAATCTCTTTTGCTTTTACGGGTCAACTGCTATATCATTGCCTAGTTTTAAGCTAATGGCTAACGGCTAACGGCCAACGGTTACGATTACGCAGTACTGTGTCTCTTCGTTCACGGGTGTGAGGGCGAGGAATCCCTCGCGCCAGCGCCCCTCCTCGCAGGTCATTGGGGGCTGCTGTTGCACATATTGCAGCATTGCGCCGCGTTTGGGGCGGTACTCGATGCGCATCAGTCCTGTGGAGTCAGGGTGCACGAACCGCTCATAGAGGATGTGCGCCGCCATCCCCATCGTCATTCGCAGGTTGATTTCCACCATTGGGTTCAACTTGTACCCGTCCGCTTCATACACGAACATATCCACCCCCACACAGCTGTGGTAATGGGGCTGGATGTGATGGCGTATGAAGGAGGTCAGCGCCTCCTGGATGCTGGACAAGGTGCTGGGGTTTAACCATTGCGAGAGGATGCGTACGATGTCGGCATCCGAGCGCAGCTCGTTGCCGGCATAGCCGTAATGCTGGGTGTGGAAGAGCGAATATCCTGCAAAACGAACCTCCTGCGGAGTGGTGACAAACTCCATCGCGAAGTCCTGAACCACCTCGTACAGGGGCTCGGCCAGCAGGGCGCCTTGCCGGCGCAGCACGCCCGCGCACTGCCGCCGCAGGGTGGGGGAGAACTCCCCGTGGGCGTACAGGTTGCCCCGGCCGTTGCCCGAATAGGGCGACTTGAAGATGCAATCCTTCTGATCGGCAATGAATGTCCCCACCTCGTCGATATGGGTGAGCAGGCGTGCGGTGGCGGGCAGCGGTAAGTACGGGCATTGTTGACGCAGAAAGTCCATCGCCGGGATGGTGATTTGCCGGTGGGCCAGTCTCCGTAGGCTGTCCAGTTGGCTGTCAGTGGGGAGGAGTGCTTCCCGCAATCCCGCCGCGCGCAGCTGCCGCCGCATCAGCCGGTCCCAGCCCCACGGATGTATCTCTACCTCTCCTATGGCGGAAAGGTCGGACGGTTGAGGATCGTAGGGGTTGAAGAGCAGCACGTTGTCGCTGTCGGCCAGATAGCGCACAAAGGGGGCGCAATCCCGCGCAAATTGCACCGCGGACTGCAACGGGACAAAATGTTCGCTGTTGTTCGCCAGGGCGTAGTCGTGCTCGGGATTGAAGAGGTAAAGGGTTTTCGGTTCGGCAGTGAGCATTGCCAGACGGGGTGTTAGGCGACGCGCACGGCGGTGCCCGACACGATGACCATCATCATGCTGTTTTTGGCTCCGAGAATCTCATAGTCGATGTCAATGCCGACTATGGCATCAGCACCCATCCTGATGGCGCGTTCCTGAAGCTCTTCCAGTGCCTTGTCGCGGGCTTCGATCAATTCGCGTTCGTAGGAGCTGGAACGCCCGCCAAAAATATCGCGGATGCTAGCACCAAAATCCTTTATGAAATTCACACCGATGATGACTTCGCCGCAAACGATGCCGAGGTATTCATAAATTTTTTTCCCTTCGATGTTGGGGGTTGTGGTTAAAATCATAGTCTCAATAGGTTAGGATGAAAGATTGGTTAGAAATTATTGTAAGATGACGGTTTTAGAATGCCAACCCGTCGCAACTGCAAAAATAAACAATTATACTATGCTGTATCAGTTGGTCTTCGCTGTAGTCGTGTGGCATAATAATCACTCGTTTAATTGTGCAGTTGTCTTTTATGCTTTGAAAAGATCGTCCATCGTAATCAGACGCTGAATCCTGTTGCTATAGATGTTCTTCTTCAATCCGTATGTGGTCACTAAGGTGAGTTGTAAGTTCTTTTTCCCGATCATTTGCGAAAGGGTTCCAAGCCGGTCACGCAGTTTCTCGTCGTAAGATTTGTCAATGGAAAACTCATTCTGGGTGAACTTCATTTCACAAAGATTGACTACACGGTCGGCTCGTTCGATAATCATATCTATCTGGGCACCTTTTGTCTTGCCGTCTGCACTCAAATGCCAGGGGTAGATTTCGGAATGCACGCCGCTGATTCCCAATGCCGATCGGATTTGCTGTTGATGCACGAAACAGACATCCTCGAAAGCCAAGCCCCTCCAAGCATTCAATTTGGGAGAGTTTTGATTGTCGTACCAAAAGGTTCTGTTGTTGGTCGGATTCTTTAACACAAAACCGAGATAAAAGAGGCAGAACATATCGGTAAGCTTATAGTAAAGGTTGTGTTTCGATTCACCGAAATTGTAATAGGTGGTGACCAAATCGCTTTTCACGAGAGATTTCAGCATTTTGCTGAGCGTTCCGCCTATGGCAATGCCGGTGCCTTCCGCAATGGCTTCCCGTTGCAGACCATAACGGTTTCGGCTCAGTAGCTCCACGATTTTCCGGTATTGGTTGTTGTCGGCAAACAGGGAGGTGAACAACCTGTCGTACTCGTTTTGCAGGAATCCGTTCTCCGCAAAGAACAGCTCGTCGATGTTTTGCGCCAACGAGTTTCCGGGCTTGAAATAGGACATATAATAGGCCACGCCGCCCAATATCATATAGGTCTGCACGAGGTCGTATCGGTCCATTGTGACACCACGTTGTCTGAAATACTCCTCCGTCTCGGCCAGGGTAAACGGATGGATGTGCATTTCGCGTGTCGTTCTGCCATAAAGTCCGCCCTTGCTGTTAATCAGGTTGTCGAGCATCCAGGTTGTGGCACTACCGCAGACAATCAGCAGCAGGTTGTGCTTGCCGGCACCCCATCCGTTCCAAAAGTGCTCGAACGCAGAGAGAAAGCCGGAACGCGGAGTGTCGAGCCAAGGCAGTTCATCAATAAACACCACCATCTTTTTCTTGGTCTTCCTTCTTGAATCGAGCAAGGTTTCCAGTCTATGGAAGGCATCGAACCAGTTTTTGATGGGTGTGGTGTCGGTGCAGCCGTATTTCGAGAGTGATGCGGCAAACTCATCCAGTTGGATGCGGTAAAGCAGCTTCTGGTCTTTCTCCTTCAGTTCCATCGGCGACACGGCGGTGTGCATAAAGGCAAAACCGTCCTCGAAATATTCGCGAATCAAAAACGTTTTTCCGACACGCCGGCGACCATAAACAGCGAGGAATTGTGCTGTTGGCTCATCCTGTAACTGTCTCAAAACCAGTTGTTCCTGCTTGCGAGATATGATAAGTTTCTTCATCTTCTTATTAAAATTATCCAGCCGCAAAGATAAAAAATCCTTTCAAACGGCTGGATAATTTTCTAAAAAAACGTCCATCTCCCCGCCCATCAGTTTCGGCAGCAATCGGACGCGGGCGTTATTGTTTTTCCTTGCATCTTGTAAAGCATTTCTTATCGAGCAATAATCAAGCACGTTGATTATTTAAAAAAATATTAACATACCACACTTTGATTAGAATTTTTTATATTTTTGCATCCTCAAAACATTTCTACTATGGCATCGAAAAAGACAAGCAAGGCGCCCAAGAAAACCACGGGCAAAAAGAGCAAAAACAAAACTGGCATCGCAGGATTATATGGTATTTTCAAAGGACGGATTCACTATAAGGATGACTCGATCTTCAATTTGGGTTTATGAAAAGGTATTTGTTGGACACGTGTGTATTAATTTGGCTTCTAAATGAAAATGAACGTGTGAAAAGTTTGGCCGAGGACATCAACTATTACCAAGGTGATTATGCCATCTCGGTTGAATCTATCAAGGAATTCATCTATATGGTTCAGAGTGGAAAGATTGACACTGACATTACTTTCGATGAATTAGTAAAAGCATTGAATAAAAAACAAATATCCATTTATGGATACGACAAATACACATTAAAGACGCTTTATGAACTCCCCTTTTTCAGAAGTCACCCGGATCCATCCGACCGTGTTATCATAGCACAGGCAATAGCTGACAAGCGCATACTCATAACTGGTGACCTGAAATTTTACAATTACCAGGAACTCCAACTCATTATAGTGTGAGAAATGGGGACATATATATACACACCCAGCGGCAGTTCTCCGAATTATCACCTAAACCTGTAGCCTTGCTCAATCCTTTACTTATGAAATGGTCTTTTACTTGAGAGGCTGTTTTTCTTGAATAAGCATAAAACAATGCATAGTTTCGGACATCCATTCCCAGTTCCCTTTGATAATCTGACTTACCACGCAAGGGCTTGTCAGTCACACCCACACACCATTTGTCTACAGTCGTATTTGCCCACGAATTTTCTTTGATGTGCCAGTTGATTTTTGCAACTAACGACCTGTATGATTTTGTTTTTTTCATTGGATTTGTCTGTGAGAGATTCCTTTATGATAAAAATAGTTATGCGTTCTTCTTGAAATTCTCCTCTAGCCGGAAGTTAGTTCTGAAAACCTCGTTGCGGATGATGGGTGTTAAGGGTGAAATCATAAATCGTCCATTGCTGCGTTGCGCATTTTCTCGCCGTTGGCTTTGTCCATATAGACGAGCACTACTCTTCCAGTGCTGTATTCTTCTCCCTCGCTTATTGTCAGTTTGATGGTGCCCAATTCGGTGGAAAAATTAGTGTACCATTCATATTTTTCGTCCTTCAAGGCGTGCATCACGAAGAAGTTGTCATAATTATGAACGTTAGTGGTGAATTGTTCCACGGATTCTTCTGGTTCCCCGTATTTTTCGGTCAGCATTGATTTTAGGATTTCATACTCGCTTTTGAGGGAAGTCCAGGTCTCTTGGTCAGGGAACAAAACAGTTATAAAACTGACCACATCAAGATTTTTCAAGGTATATACGCCGATGGTGCAGTCCTTGTGCCCGGCAAAATCTCCAGACAAAGCCGCGATGCCGTCCTGGGTTCCCTCATAGTGGAAACCGGCCTTGATCATAGCGTCGGTGTAAGCCTTCAGGGTGCCGTCAATAGGCACGCCCTTGAAGGAGAGGTGTTGCTGGGCGAAGAGAGAGCCTGCAAAGAGAAGGCAGGCGATGAGAAGGGTAAGGTGTTTTTTCATAGTGGGAAGGGGGGATTTTAAGACAGTTATTATTTAGAGCAAGTCTTTATCTACAAGTTCAACCACCAATCCTAACCCCAATGCTTCAGATATTTGCTCAATCTGATGCTTTTTCAGAAGTGTGCTTGAATGAGTTGTAACAAGCCAACCTTTAGAAATTTCATTTTGGCTGCGCTCGTGTTTTTTTCTGGAAACCAAAGGCTGACTACTCACTTGCAATCCTAAATTGGCCACTTTTTTGGGGCCAATTTTATCAATTACTTGACATAGGGTCTCTGCATTTTTGCTGTTACAGATGATCTTACCATTTGGGAAAGTGACTCGTAAACAAGATTTTGGAGATTTCTCACCTGTGGAGGAGTTGCGCTTGTTCGGTTTTTCTTGGTATAGACGGAGACTTTTTAGTTTAGACTTTATCTTTTGAACTTTCCCGTCTTGAAAAAGGGTGATAAGTTCTTGTATTTGGGTATAATCTCCGCGTTTGCTCAATTGCACAAGAGCATTCTGATAGATATGTTCAATGCTCTCTACTTTAGCCTTTTCACGTTGCTGTTTTAGATGGACGAATATAGTGTTTATGATATCATTATATGAATCATCCAATTTGAAACCATATTCGGATGAGATTTTTCGCGCCTCTTCAATGGATTTTTGGTATTTTATCAATGTTTTTTGAGCAAGATTGACTAATTCTTCATCTGTAAGCTCGGTAAGTTGTTTCATATTTATTATGTTACAGTTTTTATGTTTTGTTTCTTGATAAAGTGCTTTTTGTATCAGATTGTTATTTAAGTTGTCTCTAATGTGGTTTGTTTAATTGTCAGGCAAATAGATTTGATTCTTACGATATAGAGTCTTTTTCAACTATTTCTACAGTTAGCCCAAGATTCAACGCTGAGGATATATATTCAATCTGCTCTTTCTTTTTCTGATTGCTAGTGTTCGTGGATACATACCAATCACCGGCGACCGCATTTTGTCTTATGGAACGAGTGTCGTCTGTAGAAGCAAGATATTCTTGGGTTAAAAATGGGATACCACAACAAATCATATCGAGTTCTGCGATTTTTTCGGGTCCAATCATTTCGATGACCTCTACCAATGTGTCCACTGATTTTCGGTGAGAGATGATCTGACCATTAGGGAAAGTGACACGCAAACAAGTCGTGACTGTTCGGCCACTAGGAGTTTTATAATCATCAGGATTGAATATAGGAAGATTTAATTTATGTGTTATTACCGTCAATTTTTCGATATAATCTGCCCCTTTCAAATTAATTAATTCCAAATAAGAAGAGTAATCATATTTGTAGATATAATCAATAGTGTCTTTATACCACTTGTCAAAAGCAATTAATTTTCGTTTAATAGTTTCGTTATCTCTTTTTTCTTTTAGTTTGGCAAAAATGATATTTAAGACATTGTTATGTTTTTCGTTGATTGCAAATCCATACTCCATAGCAATCTCATTAGCTTCAGACAATGCTTTGTTGTATTTGTCAAGAATCTTTTGAGCTAAGGCCACAAGTTCTTCGTCCGTATATTCAATTAGTTTTTTCATGACAACTTTTCTTTTATTTCAATAATTGGCATTCTAGTTGACTTGAACTCAGCATCAATATTACTAATTTGATCCTTTATAATTCCTCTCCGACGAATTGCCGGCTGCAGACAATAATCATCAAACTCTTGCAGATTCACGTCCTCCACCCGAGTCCAGTGAGGGAACAATAGTTTCATATATGCTGTGGCTATACGTTTCACGGCGTTGAAATCACGCATGTCGGAGTCTTTTTCAAAGACGACCAATTTATCAAATAATTGAGCGTATTGGTTTTGAGTACGCATAGAATGAAGGATTTCAGAGAAATACTCTACATTGATGGTCCATCCTTTAAAAATCATACTTTTGTTAATCCTCGGAAGGTGCCATCCTTCAATAAAGCAATGAAAACGGTCAAGTAAAGCAGACTCTCTAAAATTAATTGGGAGGGAACTGAAATATAAATTTGATTTAGGCCTTTTGTTTTCATTCAAAGGAATGTTGCCCATCAGCATCAAGCCACATTCCGAAGAAAACTCATTATTATCAATTGTTGTCTTGCCGCTTTCCAAGTATGATTTTAATGCTGCTTGTATCTCGGACGGCTCTTGAAAAACGATGGTTTGAATCTCATCAAACACAGTAAAGTCATGGTTCTTGATAATGCCATTCTGCTGTTTTTGCTTATCATAGAACAATTTTGCACGGGTTACCTTACCACCACTTACCAACCAACCATATTTTGAAAGATTACCAAACACATACGATTTACCCGTTCCTTTTGGCGCAAGTTCTATAACATTCAATCTTGGTTCAACAAAGATTAGCAACCGGGTAAGAAACTCCAATTTACAGGCTACGCTTTCAAAACCATCGGGATCATATTCCATCGCCGAAAGTAAAAAATCCAACCATTCTAATGTGGTAAAATGATTGCGCGCTTCGCGATAAAAATCAATATCTACCGATTTATATGGCTTGAATGGCTTATAATCCACCATTTCAACATGATTTTTTTTCCCATCTTCATCTGGCAGCACACAAAGTTTGATAATACCCCATTTCTCACCATCCACCAAGGTTCCTTTATGTTTACTGTACACGTATTCAGGTATCTGGCCTTCACTGGTCTTAATGCCCAAATCAGGAATGCCAAACCTTCTTATGCCTTTCACCAAATCAATATAAATGATGAAACGGGTCAACAAAGTCACTTCTTCATTGTTGCCCAGACGATCTTTAACCTCTTCTGCTTTTTGAGGAATCACCGTATTCAGGAAGTTAGTCAGCCCTTGTGCATCCACTTGCCCCAATTCATTGATGTATTTCTTTAGTACAAAGTCCTTTACAAATGAAGGCAGATTACGTCCTGCAAACAAGCTATTTGTCGAGGCAGAATCCTTATAGATTGCCATCGACGAGAAAAAGGTCTTTATTTTCTGATTCAGTACTTCGTTCATATTTCTATCCATTATAAATCAAAATCAAACAAATCATCTTCTGTAGCACCCAGATTCACAACAATGGAGTCTTTCTGTTCAATGTCGCCAACTACCAGTTTTATGGTTGTTGCATCTTTGTCGAGTGTAAGTCTATCGCTTTCAAACAACGTGTCTTTTTTTCGCTTTAACGCATATTGTTTGCCGTTGTAAACAATACGAGGATAAAGATTCGTTGTATCACCTTTGAAAACATATCTCACTATTGGATCTGACTCGGATATCGTCTTTGTCTGAAGAGTGGCCGTCCAATCGCTGGAGTTTTCTTTTGATGAAATGACAATGATTGGAATCAGTATTTCTTCAGGAGTACAACCGCCATGAATACTTTGGCTTTCAGGAACTTTAGCACATAGTGACTTGTGTTGCAAAGCACACATAGTCTTTCCATCGTCACAGATTACATACTCATTACCTGACACGCACTTACCATCAGTCCGTATCGCAATTCTTCCATGATGATCGGATTCCACACCCGCCATATTCATTCCATCACAATACTGTGAAAGCGCTGTCAAACCGTGGTCAGATACAATGGCTATTTTCTTACCATTATATTCACTAATGATTTTATGAATGGCCTTTTTTACAATATCCAATTCTTCCAGTATAAAGTCTGGGAATTGATTTGTGTTCTTATGGGCATGAGCATCCAAATCCCCTATCTTTTTCAAAGTGTTATTGCTCAAATCCATCAAATCTTGCTTGTTGTTTGACGTTGTCGTTGGATAATGGGCACAACCAACATGAATTTCATTCAGGTAAATGCCTTCATCTTTTTTCAAGCTCACAAGCCACTGGATATAAGGAATCCAATCTATTCCTAATCCATCAATCCAATAATAAACGTCAATATCAGCGCGATAATGCAAGATTGTTTTCACGGTCTTGAAATCTTGACACCAACTGTTAAACGCAACAACGGAAGCATTCTTTTCGTTGATTACATCTTGGACTTCCTTCGTGTATTTATTGCGGACTTTTGACACTTTATAACAATCAATGTAATCCAAAATCCATTGCTGTGAGGTGCCAACACTTGGCGACAAGTAGTGATACAAGTCCGGGAAGAAGTCTTTAATTTCATCTACCGTTATGACATCCAAAGAGAGCCATTCCAAGGCAAGCTTTTTCTCACCTTCAGTTAACGGTGAAAAATAACGAATCGCTGACGCATGGCCATCTTTCGTTGCATACTGCCTTAGTAACTCGCACAACTCATTTTGGTTTTCATCGCTCAGCTTGACACTATGTTCTGCTGCTAATTTTAGACAAACTCCCCTTTCTTCAATACAAGTTTCTTTGTCCTCAATTCCAAAAATGGTCAGTGCCACAGCCGCAAAGAAATCGGTGTTGGTGTAGCTGTTTGAAGCTTTTAATGCTTGGCAAATATAGCCTTGATTGCAGAACTTATGGACGTAGTATTTGGACAGCAACCATTTCTCGAACTCATCTTTACAATCAAACCAAGTTTTTAGGAAAACCTTGTAATCGGCTAAATTATCAATGTGGAAATAAGCGTTGAAGAACTTCTCGAAGGAGAAATCGCTAATTTTAATCTCCTGAGCCAAGCGAAGCCAATGCTTCTCCTCAGAAGATTCATACTCCACATCATTGAGATTAAGCCCCAGCCCTTCTGTTAAGAATTGATAAACATCGTGACATACTGTAAACGCAAAAGCATTATCGGGTTGAGCATAATCAGCGTTTGCAAACAGCGATGCTGATGTAGATATAATCTTGGGCTTTGTGTTCTCGTTACGCCATAACTCAACCCATTGACGAACACTATTAACCACAGAATACTGTTCTTCAAGACCATTAACACCATAACTTGTGTTATTCGTCATAATCAATCTATAGTCGAGCTGTTTGTCACCGCTTTTCATATACCAAATGAATATTTGGGAATCATTGTGGAATTGCGACATTTTTCCTTCCAATCCTACAATCGGGATATACAACCTAAACCCTAAATATCGGGATTCTTTTTCCAAATATCGGGATTCTTTCCCTTTAATGGTTTTAACAAGGGCATCAAACTCCGTTTTATCCTTATTGTCATAGAAGCGGGCCAATTCAGAAAAAGGAGCGACGACATAATCCTTAACTATTGCGGAAGCCATTTTAGCATCCATAAAAGCCTCGATATGCTTTGCCAACTTGCTGTGAGTCATCATATGGTCATCATAATCGACATCAAGCCAATCATTGACATTCTTCACCAAACATCCCATTTCTGTCTGCATGGTCGCAACAAATTCACGAGAATCACGAAAGTTATCAAAAAGGACAAAACGAACCGGATAACGGTCTAGTGTTGTGGATAAGGCACCATCGCACCATTTATCGGTTCGCACCTCGCCCATCAATTCGTCAATATGTGAAAAGCACTTATACATCAAAGTTCATTTTCTATTATGTTAATAACACTCTCATCGCCGATATCTACAATTCTCTCCAAAATACTTTTTGCCTTATCGACAGAGGAAATAGCTCTTACCTTTTTAATAACAGACTGCTTCTTCTCATTATTTGGTTTCTTTGGAGGCTGAGGTTTTCCCGTAATTGGCTTGAACCTTGCCGTGAACTCCATTGTGTACTCTGCAATAATAATCAAAGGATTGGTTCTATCTTCGATTCCTTGCCAACACTCAAATTCATAGCCAGTGGATGGCATAGCAGCCAACTTGATTTCTTGTCCTGTTTTGATTTTTCCAACTCCAATTACTTGACCACTGCCAAACGGATAAACACCTGCAGTTATTTCCACCTCTTTTGGCTTATCTTGCGCCAGTCGCCAGTCTTTGAGTCTAATTGAAACTTCACTTTCCGACCATAATCCAACTTCACTATGAAGATGTGTTTTTAAATATTCTTTTGCACTCTCAATTTCTTCATCTTTGAGATCAACCATCTCCACCTGCTTCATAAAAGTATTGAAGCCACGACTGAAAGAATCCGGCTCATTCAACACATTTCCCATCTCGTAGGAATACGTTTGCATACCATCCAACGTGTTTACAATCAGGTCTGGGTTACGCATATCCGTTTCATTGCAGATTTTAAGGATATTGTCAATCAATGGTTGTATCTTTTCTTGATCGGGATTGGGATAATATTTCAAAGCCCACAATGGATAGCCCTGCTTGTCAGAATACGCGTGAAGAATAGCCCAACGGGCATCAGTAAGGCTACTGATGTCGCTGTATTTTGGCAACTGGTTTAATTTAAACATCTTGACCAAGGAATCGCACAATTTTCTGGTTTCTTTTGTTTCAAAACGAAAATTCAACTTGTTGCTTGACTTATTCGAATCCCAGCTTTTGAACATCTCCACAATGTCGTCAGCGAGCTGTTTTTGGTCACGGGGCTTACCATTAAGGTCGAATATCTGCTTCACATAACGTCGCATAGCGAACGCTACCATACCCATTCCAGCAGCAGACATGAACAAGCCATATGGTGGACGCGTAAGGTATTCCAACTTCTCACCAAGGTTGAACTGGTCATTTTTGTTGATATGGTCAAAAGTGGCTTTTATCTTTGATGAAATAATATAAAGCGGATGGCTCTCCTTGTCAAAATCCGACTTCCACTCCAGGTTTTCGTCCACACTGTCTTGAAGCAGGAATTCCACATGACGGTTTGGCCCAGCACATTCTTTAATAATTTCAGACTTAGTGTTGTATTGCAATACATTGTTGACCAGCTTTTCCTTTTTCTCTTTCTTCCAATAAGTTTGAGAATTGTTTTGTTGGATCAGATTTAACGATTCTGGACCGTTAAAGAAGATTATAGGACCCACACTTGCATTGATGGTGAAAGTCATTTTGATAGCAGCATTGCTATCTTTGTTACCTTGCAGGTAATAAGTAAAATTGCTGCGACGGATTTCGCTTATCCATGTTCGCACCATCTCAGAAGCGTTTTTGATATGGGTCTGCTGCTGGTCAGCATAGTTATGCTTTAATGCAACGGTGGCATTAGCCTGGTACTCAATAAAACGCTCAAAGTTTTTATCACCAAATACCGCATCGAAGACAATGAAAGTGACGAATTTAAACCGTTCCTCTTCTTTTGCTTTTTCGGCAATGGTTTTAACCTCATTAAATTCTTGATTGTTGCGGGCAAACAGAAATGCAAAAAACAATTCGTAAGGTGGTACTTCTTTAAAGCTGTTTTCAATTTTGCTTAAAAGGGTGTACTCATTGCTATCAGTTGAAAAAAATCTATAACTATATGGACGGTTTACACCTTTGAGAAATAGCTTTTCAATTTCTTTACTGGCGGTATCGTTGAAATTTACAATTTGACTGGTAAATTTGAATTGCGTGTTAAGCAACTCTTGCTTTACTTCCTCAATTTCCTTGGTAGGAAGAGCAGTAAATTGAATTGAAAACAGACCTCCGGGTTGTCGTTGGATGATGCCGTTGTTATCAAGCCAATTCAGAATATCTGCCAACTGACTCTCGATACAAGTGCCTGCGAAAAGATTATTGATATTTTCTTCGCTTGGTGTTACCGTCACATTGTTTGCAATGTTATTCAAGGCATTCAACAACAAAATGCCTTTGAAAACGGCGTTATACTCATAACCTTTCGCCTCGACCTGTAATCTTCGAGAATTAAAACGTTCAGTTACCGCACCAAACCTCGATGTGTTTCCATTAAACACTTCCAAGACATAATCCCATAAATAATCCGCTGTAATTGTGTCGTTTTTTGAATAATGTTCTTCACTATCCAAAAACTCGGCAATTGCAGGATTCTGCCCAATAAACTCAAACACGCTGCGGCTTGAAGAGCCCACCTCACGGGCATAATAGGTTGCCAGATTTGCCGTTGACGGGTGTATTGGGAAAAGATTCATAATGTCTATGCGAGTTTCCGCTGGGTCACTTGAAGAAGAAGAATAAATATCCAACAAATCCCTATGATCAGCTATAAAATTATTGGCAAGGTTGTGTTGGGTTGTTCTTGCATTCTCATCCACAAATTGAAACTTGCGTGACATTATTTTGAAAGCTGAAACGGGTTCCATGTTGTAGTTCATGGCATGGTAGCGCCCTTTAGTCTTTTCACGTTCCTCAGCTCGCATGGCATTAAGCGCAGACGGATGCATGATATAGAAGAAGTATGAATTGCATTCAGGCTTCATCAGCATTTCATCCACTTCTTGCAAAATCGTGAGCAATCTCATCCCTATTGCGGAGTTCATCACATCGGTAAATTCATCCCAAATGATGAACAATCCGTCATAAACTCCCTGAACAGCCAATTGTTGTTGTACTTCATAAATCCATTGGGGCAAGTTGTTGTTTGTAAGACGGATGTCGAATTGGCGTTCTCGTAAGGCAGTGCGCACTTTGTCTAAAGTAGCAGTATCACCATCTTGGAGGTCATTGACCAACTTTTGTCGAACAGGAGCAATTGACTTTAGTTGGGCGTTTTGGGCAATAAGGTTATCCCAAAATTCAGGATTGCTGTTAATATGTTCCACATAATTTTCGAAGTCTGTCTTCACTGCAACAGTTATTTCAGCAGATTTAAGTGCTTGGGTGATTTCACGTTGAAGTTGAAGCGAAAGGTCGTCTTCGTGGGTAATGTTTTGCTGGCCGTAGAGCATCACAGGGAAAAGCCGTTTATTCTTTCTCAGGACAAGCATATCGTTTCTGAGCACGTCGTATTTGCTTTCGGAATACTCCTCATTAAGCCAATCTGCAATCTGATCCACTGGGTCGCAAAGCAAGTGCATGATTACGGCCCCAGCATGGCTTTTACCTGTTCCGTATGTGCCTTCCATCCAAAACGACTTGTGCATGTCGATGTTGTTGTTGCGCACGGAAGCAATCACCTTTTGTAGCACACTGTTGAATTGCTCATTTGGAATGAACGATTTCCAATTGTCTTTATCTTCGTTCTTGATGTTGTAAGCCGCCCGTTGTCCACGGATGCTTATGATGTCTGAATACTTGGTGGCCATTATATAATTGTTATCTTGATATTTGAGTTTGTTTTTCTTGTTAAGTCAGGAAGTGCTTTATTATCACCTCTCGTAACGCTTGTCTACTTTCGCTATCTTGAAGCAAATCCCACAAGGCGTTATCAAATCGAGCATATCTTACGTTTTCTTGAAGATACTTTATAGATGGCGTCTTGACAAGCCTTAGTTCTTTTTGCATCCCTTCCAGATGGTAGAAACCATCGGAATTGAGATAGTAATATGGGTACAACAGAGGTGTATTATTAGTTTTTGAGTACTTTGTTGCGTTTGTGTTGTAAGCTGCTTGAAGTTCTTGTGAGTAACAAATGACATTATCTTTTATTAAACCATTCTCAATTCCATCAATAATTGAAAGCAACAATATAGGTTTTGCGTTATTATATGTACCTCTTAACGTGCTTCTTTTTATAGAAATAAACGCCACCTTGTAATATTGGAACTTTAGTTGGTTCATTTTTTATAACGTTAGTTGTTTGAGAATATCAATAGAAGAAATATCATCTCGCAATGTAATATGATCTAGACCCATGTTTAACTCTGCAACCAAAAGTCGATTGGATGAAGAGTTTAAAGTACGTAATACATTTTCAAGACTCTGTTTGCTTATTCCAAATTCGATATATGGCCCTTTATCCATATCGAATCGGTATAAATCTGACACTCTGAGTGATTTGACGTTAATTCTTTCAGACAATTTATACAAAGAGTAGACTGTAGCATATTCAGACAAATAATCATATGGCGTTCTCTGAGATTCTGCTTTCGATAGTTCAATCTTTTGATTGAACTCACAGCCAATTGGTGTTGACGTTAAAAAATTATTCAATGCCTGTAAAGCATACTCAAAGGTTGTGACACCTTCTTGGTACTGCTCTTTATATAAAAACAGTAGCTTTTCCTTTGAGAAGACAGTGTTAGGTTTGACGTTGTTTATAAACCACTTAATCAGGCTCGAATTGTTACAGAGGTTAATCCAAATTATTTCCCATGTAACATCTGGCATGATTTGATAAAGTTTAGAAAGTTCTATACCCACTTCTGTCAATACAGATTTGCCGTCAATTATTTCAGCATCTTTCAGCCATGCTTTAAATGATGGAACTTGTTTTTTCCCAAGAGAATTGTTATTCCAAAAATAATCGGGGTCAACAAAAAACTCCGATATCCATTCTTCTCTTAAACCGAATGTCCCATATCCGCTAATACCAGATAGTTTTGAATCTATACTTGTTGTCATACTTAATGAATCTGCTACTATACAACCTTTTGAATGAAAATCTAAACAATTAAAACAATGAATACACTTTTTTGAATCAACTAAAACGGAAGGGTACACACTAAGAGCTCCTGTCGGGCATTCCACCTCACAAGCCTCGCAATTGATGCAAAAAGTACTTTTATAACAAATGCGTTTTAAGAGGCCTATTAAAACCACATCGGTTATATTGGGCACTATAAATGTGTAATTTGCTCTGTTGTTGTGGTACTCAATTGTGAAATCATATATGTGCTCTTTATATTTGAGATTACCAGTCGTTATTTTACCCTTTTCGTTTGCTACAACCTGGCCAACAATTGGCAGCCATATAATGATATCTTTCTGCGCATTTGAGACAGTAGCTTGAAATGTGCCTAAAGAAGCATTTTTAAATACGACGTTAGATTTAGAGTCAATTGAATTGCCACTCGCTCTTAATTTCCATTTATGATCTTGTATGTATTCTTGAAGGTTTGGAATTTGTCTTGATTTAGCCCAATCTTCAAGCTTTGTCAAGAATGGTGACAATTCTTTATTATAGATCGTATTCACAATCATATCATCCCATTCGGATGAAAAAGGACATATTAAACAGCCAACACGCGGTTTGCCCATTCTATATGCCGGATTGATTGATAAATTGTACTTAAATAAATACAAAAACACTTCGGTTGCGTTCCATAATAAAATTGGTCTTGCATTGATAACACCATTGTGTTTTATGCCTTTACCGATTCTGTTATAAGTGTTTCTTTTTACGCTTTCCTCAGCTCGCACACCTTCAAATGCCAGCACCTTTGCCTGTTGATTCGTGCCTTCAATTTTCAACATACGATACAAAGGGGCGGTTTTCATCACGGAACAGCACCAACGGTGAGTGTCGCTAGGAGTGCCGATCTTGTCCCAATAGTTAAGTACGCTTTCGTGGTTACGTGCTGTGCGGAAACGGAGCTCCGGAAATAGTTCACGATAATGAGCTTTCACTTCATCATAAAGTGCCAGTGAAGAGGGCAACTCGTAACCTGTATCACTATAGATCACTTCGAAATCGGAAGGTGGTATGGCACGGGTGCAAAGGTCAAGCACCACCTGACTATCCTTCCCACCAGAGAAAGAAGCCAGAAATACATCAATTTTGGTGGTTTGATACACTTTTTTGCCTTCTTCCTTGGCGGTTTCCAAAGGCATAATGTCGAAGCTGTCACAGTCTTGCTTAACAATAGCCATTTTTTGCTTCAGGCTCTTTTCAGCTTTTGCTGCCAGCAACTCAAAATCCATTTGATTTGCCTTCACTTTCTCAACACTATGGCGAGCATTGGCATATTGAAGGTAGGTATCACGAATAAACTCTATTGCCTCACTTTCTGCAAGAAACATATAGTCTTTGCAACGTTCCAGCATAGCCTCGACATCAACCGGCTTTAAAGTAAGGTTTTCAAAGCCAGGTTGTAGCAACACCTGAGGTGCGTTATAAAGATTGGCACCTTTGACTTCAAAGACGAAATCTCCACGATAATAATATTGCTTATTGCAAGCCCAAAGCAAAGGTTCCTTGCAATGAGGATAGGTCCAGCCAAGCTTATTAAGTTTCAAGAGGTCAAGCTCCTCAAAAAACACTGGACGCGGTGAGACGCCAAGCGTTTCAGGCAGCACTTTGTTTACGAGCTGTACACCGCCAGTTTCAGTATCCCATACCGCTTTAAACATTCTTTCTCTTTTCCCTTCCGCTAAAAAAGAAGCGCAGAACCACTTTATTTACTATCAAGGCTCTGGAAAGGCCTGCGGCATAATAAAGTAACTCCACGCTATGCGCAGACATTACTTTTTGCTGTTGCCGCTTCACAATTTTCCAGATTCTGATAGACACGCAAAAAGACAATGCTTTTTTTGTAAATTATTTATATAAAGAGGTTTACTTCTTCAATAGGCTCTGTTTTTTAGTTGTCACTGTTAATAATTACTGTTTTGTGTGAATCTTTCAATTCACCGCTGCAAAAATAACATTTTTCAGTTAAAAAGACAATCTCCCCCTCGAAATCCACTCTCCATTCTCAACTCTCAATTCTCAATTCTTAAATATTCCCGCGTGCTTGTTGGCCCAGCGCTCGGTGTAGAAATCGTAGTAACGGCCCCCTTTCTTCATAAATATTATATGTAGTATGGAGGGGAGGCCGATGACGAGGAGGTACAGGGGACCGAAAATCTTGGAATCGACGGTGTGCCCGTCCATCTCGTGGCGGATGGTGAACTCGTCGTGCGCCGTGTCGGGGTGGAAGAAGGCGAAGTTGCCCAAGGAGATGCCGCCGGCCCTTTCGGGGAAACGCTCTCCAGCCAGTCCGAGGCAGTAATTGCGGTACGCCACCTTCCGCAGTTTCCCCAAAAAGGGCATTATGGCCAAGGCCACTATGTTTTGGGGCAACTGCCACACAAAAAGGAGCGCGAAGAGAATGCTGCGCGTTACTCTTTTATCCATTCGAAGTCCATCTGCTTTTTGAGGAGGTCAACGGCCACGACACGCACCTTGAGCTTGTCGCCGAAGCGCAACGAGCGCCCGTGATGCAACCCGACAAGCGTATAGTTCTCTTCGTCAATGTAATAGAAGTCGTCGTTGAGGGTGCGCATCGAGATGAGTCCCTCGCACTTGGATTCGGTCAGCTCGGCGTAGATGCCCCATTTGGAGACGCCGGAGACGGTGGCGTCGAAGGTTTCGCCCACCTTGTCGGCCAGGTACTCGGCCTGCTTGTACTTGATGGAGGTGCGCTCGGCCTCGGTGGCCTGTTGCTCCATCTGCGAACAGTGCTTGCAGTACTCCTCGTACTCCTCTTTCTTGACCGACTCGCCGTTGGCCAAGTAGCGGTCGAGGAGGCGGTGCACCATCAGGTCGGGGTAGCGGCGGATGGGGGAGGTGAAGTGCGTGTAGTAGGGGAAGGCCAGTCCGTAGTGGCCGATGTTGTCGGTGGAGTAGCAGGCGCGGGCCATCGTGCGGATGGCCAACTTGCTGAGCATATCGTAGTCGGCGTGCCCCTTCTGCTTCTCCAGCATATCGTTGAGCGAGCTGCTGAGCGCCTTGGGCGTGTTGGTCTTGAGCTCGAAGCCCAACTTCTTGACGAAATTCTTGAAGGTGTCGATTTTCTCGTCCAGGGGCTTGTCGTGGATACGATATACGAACACGTTGGGCTCCTTGCCCGTGAGCCGTTTGCGGCCCACCTTCTCGGCCACGCGCTTGTTAGCCAGGAGCATAAACTCCTCGATGAGCCAGTTGGCCTCCTTCTGCACCTTGAGATAGACGCCGATGGGGTGGCCGCTCTCGTCGAGCTTGAATTTCACCTCCTCGGTCTCGAAGTTGATGGCGTTGTTGTCGAAGCGCTTTTTGCGCATAATCTGGGCCAGTTCGTTGAGCTTGGGCAGCACGTCGGAGAGGACGCCCTCGCCGGTGTCAATCACCTGCTGGGCCTGTTCGTAGTCGAGGCGGTGGTCGGAGTTGATGACGGTGTGGCCGAACCACTCCTTGTGGACCTTTGCGTTGTCGTCGAGGTCGAAGACGGCGCTGTAGCAGAGCTTGTCCTCGTGGGGCCGCAGCGAGCATAGGTTGTTGGAGAGCGCTTCGGGGAGCATCGGGATGGTGCGGTCCACCAGATAGACGGACGTGGCGCGCTCGTAGGCCTCCTTGTCCAAAGCGGTGCCGGGGCGCACGTAGTAGGAGACGTCGGCGATGTGGATGCCGATGCGGTACAGTCCGTTGTCGAGTTTCTCGTACGAGATGGCGTCGTCGAAGTCCTTGGCGTCGGCGGGGTCGATGGTGAAGGTGGTGACGTTGCGGAAGTCGCGGCGCTGCTTGAGCTCTTTGGCCGGGATCTCCGTGGGGATGCTGTTGGCCTCTTCCTCCACCTCTTTGGGGAACTTGAGCGGGAAGTCGTTCTCGGCGAGGATGGCCATCATCTCCACGTCGTTGTTGCCGGGCTTGCCGAGCACGTGGATCACTTCGCCCAGCGGGCTGCGCGTGCCGGCCACCCAGTCCACGATAACCACCACCACTTTGTCGCCGCTCTTGGCTTTGCGCAGCAGGCGGCCGGGGATGATGATGTCGCGGCGGAAGAAGACGTTGTCGGGGATGAAGTAGGCCACGCCCTTCTTGATGGAGATGGTGCCCACGAGCTGCTTGCGGCTGCGCTCGAGCACCTCCACCACCTGCCCCTCGGGACGCTTGCCCCGGCGGGTGGGGAAGAGCGCCACCTTGACCAGGTCGTTGTTCAGGGCGTTGCCCAGGTTGCCGTCGGCGATGAAGATGTCCTCGGCCTGCGACTCCTCCGGCGAATCGTTGGGGTCGTACTGGGGAATGACGAATGCCATCCCGCTGCGCTTCATCTCGATGCGGCCGGTGACGTAGTTGCGGTTGGTGTCCTTGCTCTTCAGCTGCTTGTAGTTGACACGGTACTTGCCGCGCCCGGCGTGGAGCAGCAACTTGGCCTCTATCAGGCGGTCGATCTGCTCCTTGACCTGCTCGCGGCCTTTCTTGTCGTAGATGCCGACCTTGGCGGCAATCTGTTTGTAGTTCAGTTTCTCATTTTTGCCGGATGACATTGCATCCAGTATGTTCTTTGCTAATTCTTTCATTTTTAGGTTATGGGTTAAAGGTTAAAAGGTTAAAGGTTAAAGGTTAAAAGTTAATAGGTTAATGGAGTTAGTGGCTTCGGTCTCCGGTCTTCGGTCTCTGGTCTTCGGTCTCAAGTCTCAAAAAGTACTCTCCACGCGCAGATTGCCGTGGTCGTCGTAGATGAAGCAGGCCTCCAGCGCGGTGTCGGCCTTGACGATGCGCAGGGAGGACTCCAGGCCGAGCACCATAAAGGCGGTGGCGTAGGCATCGGCGGTGGTGCAGTCGGGCGCCAACACGGTGACGCTGAGCAGGTTGGTCTCTTCCGGGCATCCTGTAACCGGGTTGAGGATGTGCGTGTAGCGTTTGCCATCCTTCTCAAAATAGTTGCGGTAGTTGCCGGAGGTGGCCACAGCGCGGTTCTTCAGCGGGAAGCTGCGCTGGCTCTCCACGGCCCCGTCGGCGGTGGAGGTGGGAGTCTGGATGCCCACTTTCCAGGGCTTGCCCTGCTTGGTGCCGTGGGCCACGATCTCGCCGCCGATCTCCACGATGCAGTTCTCGTATCCTGAAGCGATGAGGTGCGCCGCCACCTTGTCCACGGCGAACCCTTTGGCGATGGCGTTGAAGTTGAGCTGCACGCGCGGGTCTGCCTTCACGATGCGCCCGTCTTCAATGCTGATCTTTGCGCTGCCCACGAACTGCCGCACCGAGTCGATGGTCCCGCGGGGTATCACCTGCTTCTGCCCTTCACGGCCGAATCCCCACAGCTCCACCAACGGCTGTATGGTGCAGTCAAAAGCCCCGCCGGTTTTGTCCGACACCACGAGCGCCATTTGCAACACGTGGAGGAAATCCTCGCCCAATGCTGTCTCTTGGCCCGCATTGACCTGCGAGATGAGGGAGGTGGTGTCGAAGATGGAGAAGGTCTTGTTGATGTGCCGCAACAAGGAGTCCACCTGGCTGGGCAGGGTAGGGTCGGCTTCCCCGATGTAGGTGATGTGGTATGTGGTGCCGAGTGCCGCGCCGGCAAACTGCTGTACCGGTGCCCGATGGCAGGCTGTGCCCAAGAGCACGCATCCTATGACAATTATCAAAATCTTTTTCACGGCTGCAAATGTACACAAAATACTAACACTTATATAACCCCTACAACACATACCGCCAGATTCCGATGAACTGCAGCACAATGCCGATGACGACGAAAATGTGGAACACGAAGTGTATGTAGCGCTTTTTCTTCCCGATGAGGTAGAGGACGGCCCCGATGGTGAAGGCCAAGCCGCCCCAGAGCAGCCACAGGAAACCGTTCATCGTCATCCCTGTGATGGCGTCGCGCAGACTGATCACCACGCACCAGCCCATCCCAAGATAGCAGGCCATCGAGAACTTGGAGTACTTCTTCAGGTCAATGGCGTTGAGGGTGGCGCCCAAGAGGGCCAACGCCCACTCGATGCCGAAAATCACCCAGCCCATCGTCGGATTGACGGAGCGGATGCTCAGCAGGGCTATCGGCGTGTAGGTGCCGGCTATGGTGAAGAAGATGTCGCAGTGGTCGATGACGCGCATCACTTGCTTGCCCTTGCCCTTGGGCAGCCCGTGATAGACACTGGAGACCACAAAGGTGATCAGCACGCAGGTGGTGTACAGGGCCGCGCACACGACCGACAGGGCCGAGTGGCTGCGGATGGAGGTCTGCAGCGCTAACACAATCATCACGAGGGCACAAACCGCCCCGACAATGTGGCTCGTCATATTCAGCATCTCCTCGCGGGAGGTGTAGTTCGGAAACAATCGCTGTGCCAAAGGTGTTCTTTTCATCCTTGCTTCTTTTTGTCCTGCATAGGTTTTGGGCGGCAAAAGTACGAAAAAAGAAATAATTTTGTACTTTTGCCGCCTAATATTGAGACGATGGCAGATTTGCAATGGACCCTTTTTATGGACCGCGACGGCGTGGTGAATGAGCAGATTGTAGGTGGCTATGTGATGGAGCCAGAGCAATTTGTCTATATCCCTCACTTCCTTGAGGCGATGCGTATCCTGCGTCCCCGCTTTGCGAGAATCATCCTGGTCACCAACCAGCAATGCGTGGGCAAGCGTCTCTGCACGCAGGAGGACATCGACCACATACACGACCGTATGCAGGGCCAGCTCCTCGTGCAAGGCACTCCCTTCGACAGGATCTACTGCTGTCCCCACCTTGCGTCGGACTCCTGTGCCTGCCGCAAGCCCAACATCGGAATGGCGATGCAGGCCCAGCGGGATTTCCCGGAAATCGACTTTGGGAAGTCTTTGATGATTGGCGATTCGATTTCCGATATGCAATTTGCCCGCAATGCCGGTATTATTCCCGTCCACGTGGGGGCGGTAAGACATCCTGAGTTCGAGCATATTCTCGACATTACCACCTCCCATTTTGACTCTCTTTACGATTTTGCCCTGCATCTGGACGATATTCCCCCATTCTCCCGTTAGCCTATGTTCATCACCTACTTTTTCATATATGTGATATGCTATCCTTTGGCGCTATTGCCGTTGCCAGTGCTCTATCTGCTGGCGGCCCCGCTCTATCTGGTGCTGAATTATGTGGTGCGCTATCGCCGCAAGGTGGTGGAGGATAACCTGCGGGGCGCTTTCCCGGAGAAGGGTGGGCGGGAGCTGCGCCGCTTGCGCAACCAGTATTATTGGCATCTGTCGCAGATTGCCGTGGAGATGATCAAGATGCTGGTGCTCCCGCGATGGATCCTGCACCGCCGCTACCACTGCGCCAACCCTGAACTGGTAAACGCTTTCTATGAGCAGGGCCGGAGCGTCATCCTGATGTCTTCCCACTACAACAACTGGGAGTGGATGATACTGGCGCTGGAGGAGATGTTCAAGCATCACGGCGTGGGCGTAGGCAAGGGCAATTCCGACAAGGTGTTCGAGAAACTGGTGAACCGCGCGCGTACCCGCTATGGCACGCAGGTGGTGTTTGCCGACACTGTGCGCGACACATTCGAGGAGTACGAAACCCAGCACCGCCCGGCGGCCTATATGATGCTCAGCGACCAGTCGCCCAACAGTAAGAAGAAATGCTATGTGACTCAGTTCCTGAACCATACGACGGGCGTTATCTTCGGGGCCGAGCACTTCGCCCGCAAATACGATATCCCTGTCTTCTATTATCAGGTGATAAAAGAGAGGATGGGCAAATACCGCGTTGAGGTTCAGCTTATTGCCGAGCATCCCAACGACCTGCCCGAGTATGTCATTACCCAGCGCTATGTGGAATTGCTTGAGCAAACCATACGCCAGCAGCCTGCCTTCTGGCTCTGGAGTCACCGGCGCTGGAAATTCCAGTTTGATTAATCTCTATTCCCTGTCAATCTTGAGAAAATGGACTTCGTAATTCGCAAAGGCTTGGATTTGAAAATTGCCGGAGAGGCCGCCGACACGATGTTGGAAAACATCTTGTCGGACACAATTTATGTTTGTCCCGGCGACTTCCGCTGGCTGCAGCCCAGACTGTTAGTCAATGCGGGCGACAGTGTGCAGGTGGGCACACCCCTCTTCTGCGACAAGCAGGACGAGCGCATCGTGGTTGTCTCCCCGGTCGTGGGCATTGTGAAGGAGATTGTGCGGGGCGAGAAGCGTGTTGTCCAATATGTGGCTATCAGCCGCGATGTAGAGGCCCCCACGCAGGTGGAGATGCCCTTTGACGAGCCCTCCGATGGTCGTGCCATCCGCACGCTGATGCTGCAATATGGACTGTGGCCCTCACTTCGCCAGCGCCCCTTTGCGGTGATTCCCAATCCCGATGTGCATCCCAAGTCGGTGTTTGTGCCCTGTTTCGACAGCAACCCCCTCGCTCCTGACTATAGCATCCTGATGCGCGGTCAGGAGGATTCTTTCCTGCGCGGGCTCCAAATCGTGCAGATGGCAGCAGATGGCGCTCCGATACATCTTTGTATGAAAAAGGGTGCTGACAATGCGCTGTTTGAGAGGGCAAACAATGTGGGGAAACACTATTTCAGCGGGCCGCACCCTGCCGGCAACGTGGGCACGCACATTCATCATATCGACCCCATTGACAAGGGTGATACGGTCTGGTTCATCCAACCGCAGGAGGTGGCCCGCATCGGGCGCTTTTTCGCAGAGCATATCCTGCAGTTCGGGAAGACCGCCGCCCTGACGGGGCCCGCTGTCAAGAGCACTGGCTACTTCAACACCGTGTATGGCGCAGACCTGTCGGCGCTGCTCAACGACAACCTCACGCAGGAGAATGTCCGCGTTATCAGCGGCAGTGTCTTGAGCGGTCGCAAATGTCAGGAATTGCCCCTGTTGGGTTTCCACGACCAGCAGATGACGGTCATCGCGGAAGGCGGAAAGCGCGAGTTTTTGGGCTGGTTGTTGCCCGGGTTGAAGAAGTGGAGCCTCTCGCGCACCTTCCTCGCCTGGCTCACGCCCAAGCGCACCTACGAACTGAACACCTCGCTGCACGGTGGTCGCCGCGCCTTTATGATGACGGACGTTTATGATAAGGTCTTTCCCTTTGACTTGATGCCCCTCCAGTTGCTCAAAGCCTGCGAGATCAAGGATATAGAGCAGATGGAGGCCCTCGGCATTTACGAGGTCGATAGCGAGGACTTCGCCCTTTGCGAGTTGGTTTGCCCCTCCAAGAAAGATTGCCAGCGGATAGTGGAGGAAGCGGCTTTTGAATTGAGAATTGAGAATTGAGAATGGAGAATGGAGAATTTTTTCGTTTATGTTTATTAAGCGAATGTTCTTGTGCAGAGATATTTGGGAAAGTTCATACTTCAGGATGATAGAACTTGTAAATCTTTTCAGCCATCCGACGACGGGACTCTTCGAGCGGAATACACTGGGCAATTTCTTCATCGGAGATTATCCGATAAGTTGTTTTGGTGGCAACTCCATATTCTGCGACCGGTTCATTAACCTTCGGATTTTCAGATTCTTCTATGGGATAATCCTTTTCCATACTATTTTTTCTACAGTGCAAAGATACATAATTATCTTAACACATTTCAAGTCTTTCTCCGAATATTTCAAAGAACGTTCTATTGGTGTTTTTTTTTATCATTCCATCTGAGTATTATATATCTAGGGCGAAAATTGTTATCTTTGCCGCTCATATTCACCCCGTATGAAAAAATCGATCACCATCATCCTATTGCTGTACACCGCCATCCTTTCACCTTTACACGGTCACGCACAGAGTGCTTCCGTTCAGCCCACCTGGGAGTCCCTCAACCAGCGCGGCTATCCGCAGTGGTTCCAAGACGCGAAACTCGGCATCTTCATCCATTGGGGACTCTATTCCGTGCCCGCCTACGCCTCCAAGGAGGGCTACGGCGAGTGGTTCTATCGCGGACTGATGCAGAAGGAGCCCGACCGGATGCGCATTATGAGCTACTACGTCGATACCACCCGGCTCGTTTTCGACCAATACAAAGAGCTTACAAAGTACTGGTATGCTGAACTCTGGAATCCAGACGAATGGGCAGACCTCTTCCAGTATGCTGGTGCGAAATACGTGGTGCTGGTCACCAAGCACTACGATGGCTATTGTCTGTGGGACAGTCCTCAGCAGCCGCAATGGAACAGTGTGGCGAGCGGTCCCAAGCGCAACATCGTGGAGGAACTGACCACGGCGGTGCGAGACGAGGGAATGCGGATGGGCTTCTACTACTCGCTGCCCGAATGGACTAACCCGCGCCACATCTGGATGGAGGACCCCGACAGCGCGATTGGCAGCTACGTGGACAACTATATGGTGCCGCAGTTCAAGGATTTAGTAACGCGCTACAAGCCTGACCTGATCTTCTCCGATGGCGACTGGAACAATACGGCGGAACAGTTGCGCTCCCAGGAGCTCATCAGCTGGTACTACAACACTGTGGGCAAGGACGCCATCGTGAACAACTGCTGGGGCCACGGCACGAAGCACGGTTTCCTGACGCCCGAGTACAGTGCGGGCATCGCCAATACGGAGGTGCCTTGGGCCGAGTGCCGTGGACTCGGACGCAGCTTCGGTCTCAACCGCAACGAGGACTTGGACAACTATCTGACTGACCAGGAACTAATCCAGCATTTCGTGGAGTTGGTGGCACACGGCGGCGGCCTGACCATCAACGTGGGACCCAATGCCGACGGCACCATCCCGCTCATTCAGCAGGAACGGCTGAAGGCTCTCGGCAAATGGTTGGAAATCAACGGCGAGGCGATATACGGGACAAGACCGTATGAGATTCCGTGCCAAAGGGAACAAATTTCAGCCCACCTTCCACCCTCGAAGACCATTAACTTCGACTGGGTCCGTAATGCGCCGATGCGTGAGGTTAGCACCGACAATTTCGAAATTATGTGGACCGGAAGCTTTCGGGTCGAGGCCGATGGAAACTATACATTTTTTGCTTCTGCTGATGACAGCATGACCATTTACATGAGCATTAATAATGTGCCATCTTTCCAATTGCTCAACATCGATAAGAATCCATCCATAAACACGAATTTTGCACAAGGGGAGTTGGACAAGGGAGATAGTGTTTTTATGGTGATTTTTTATCGCGAAAAAGATATGGAAGCCTCCGCATCTTTACTATGGCGCAAAGACGATGGGAAATTCACTCCAGTAGAAGCAGACTGGGATGGTACCGTCTTTTGGGAAAAGACCTCCCGTTGTTTTACCACCAAGGGTAACAACCTCTACATCATTGAGTTTGAGCGTCCCGACAGAAATAAGCCCTTGGTAATCAAAAATATGCCGAAAATCAATCCCAAAGCGATTTTTCATTTGAAAGACGATTGGGGATATTGGAGCAAGCTGAAATGGAAGCAGGACAAGGACGGCACTCTCACCATCGACTTCTCCAGTATAACGCAGGAATTGTTGAACCATCTGGAATACGCCTGGGTGATTGAAGTAACGGATTATAAGTGAGTTGAGAGTTGAGAATTAAGAATTAAGACCTTAAATCGTAAGTCGTAAATCGCACATCGCACATCGCTAGCATCCCTCCTCGCATCTTTCCAGCAGGAAGCTCACGGGGCGGAAGCCGTCGTTGCAGCTGATCATTGCGGAGAAGGGGTTCTTCATCCAGCCGTCGTAGAAGTTGCCGCGGCCGGCGGCGAGTTCCTCCACGAACCACCGCATCGACTCCCACGCGCTGTCGCAGAGCCCCTCGGGCTTCTGCCCGCCCACGGCAATCCACGTGTCGCCCTCCCGCACCTCGCACGCGTGCTCGATGGGGTTTTCGTAAAGCTTGGAAAGGTCGGTGTGCTGCACTTTCCGGATAGCGGTGATTTTGACGTTGAAGAGGGGCATTGTTTTCGTAATAATTAAGTTGTTAGGCCTGTGGGCATCCTATTGCTCCGTGAACACCAGATAGTACGCGTCGGCAGGGTCGCCAATACCCACACTGGGTGTGTAGAGGTACACCGCCACTCTTTTGTGGCAGGGCTTGCTATAGTAATAATGTTGGAATTCCTTCTGGCAGGAGATACTCTGCCAAATGCGCTGCAAATCGGTTTCGTCGGTTACGGTCGTGTAACGGCCGCTGCTGTTGATGAAGGCAATGTGACCTTGACCGGGATAGGGGAGACCGCTGCTCAACCGCTGTCCGGCACGGAATGATTCGGGGAAATTGAGTTCGCCGCAACCCGACCAGACGATTGTGCCATACATCAACAGGTTGTTGGTGTTGCGGTAAAACAACTTGACATATCCTAAATCTGAGGGGGACTGGCATTCGGATACAAATGGGATTTCATTGCCGATGTTCAGCTTGTCGGTGACATTGAGTGCGTAAAAGCCCTTGTATTGGAAAGTCAGGTAGTCCACTTTGGAAATCAGTATGTGTTTTTGCAAATCTGTAGGCCTAAGGTCGCTTTCGGTGAAGTCGTCAGCAGGCTGCCCAATCCGCTGGTTGACGATCTGCATATAGATAGTGTAGAGGCCTATCATCGATACACGGTACTCGTTGGCGTATATGTCGTTTCCACTGAATGAGGCGCTTATTCCATTGCCGGCCGACAGTGCGCTGACGACAGACACGAGCTCCTCAGGTGTGTTAAAATACTGTTCTTGACTACCAATATAGGGACTGAAATAATAGGATGACCTGACCAGTTTGGTGAACGTGACAGAGTTCCGTATTTCGTTCATCCATTGGGCAAAAAACTGTTTCTGGATGTTGAAATCATTGTTGTTTATGAGTATTGATACATTGTTGAGTATTGATGCATTGTACGTGGCAGAGATGTATGCCTCCTTGGTCACCCCGTTTTCCGTTTTCAAATACGTATTCCCACTCCCTGCTGTATAGCCGTGTTCGGTCAACAGCGCTTCGATTTCCGACAGTGATTTGCCAAGGCAGGCCTTGAGCAGGGTGAAGTCGTTGGTGATGGGTTCTTGCACTTCAGGGGTGTATTCGACAGGCGGCAATTCCCCAGGCACCCGATAAAAAGGGTCTATGGCTTGCATCTCCGTCGGCGTAGGATCATCGGGATCATCGGGTTCTACGGGATCGATAATGCATCCTGAAAAGCCGAACATCAGAAACAACCAGACAAGGACGGACGAGAATTGTTTGAGGGCGCTTTTTTTCATGATAACTCGTTTAGGTGATGAAGACGCTGCAAAGATAAATATTTTTTTTCCACCAATTAATTATCTAAAAAAAAACTGCCCGCAGACCTACGGCCTGCGATGGTCGCCCCGTGCCGCCCGTTGCTACCGAGCCCGGCAGACCTAAACGGCCTGCCATTTGCGTTTCAGCCCTTTGGGAGAGAGCGGGTTTTGGGGAATGCGATGCCACCCGCGTTTCAGCCCGTTAGGAGAGAAGGGCTTGAAGGATTCTTTCCCATTGCCCGCAGACCTACGGCCTGCGATGGTCGCCACCGTTGCGTGCCCGTTGCTACCGAGCCCGGCAGACCTAAACGGCCTGCCTCTTGCGTTTCAGCCCTCGGAGAGAGCGGATTTAGGGGAAGGTGATGCTATCCGCATGAGGGTGACTAAAAAGTGATTTTACGGTCACCCTCTTTTTTACAGCAAAGAGTC
>ERZ842401.514-NODE-514-length-56841-cov-5.743035_pt1 | contig 56841 bp, 51 predicted proteins | sample MGYA00521270_ERZ842401 | MGnify/ENA primary metagenome ERZ842401 (study PRJEB31892, sample SAMEA3878208) | bioreactor metagenome | biome: Moose rumen | place: Sweden | collected 2011-10 | study: EMG produced TPA metagenomics assembly of the PRJEB12797 data set...
CCGCACTCTTACCCAAAGAGACTTCCTGTCAGCACACAGCGCCCCTGTAAGCATATAATGCCCCCAGTCAGCAGCTAGCGCCAATGTAAGCATATAATGCCAACTGTAAGCATAAAATGCCCCCTGTCAGCAAATAATGCCCACCGTCAGCAAATAATGCCCACCGTCAGCCTGTAGTGCCCCGGTCAGCAAATAATGCTAACTGTCATCACACGGCACCCCCAGTCAGCTAGCGTTTTTATCGGTTTTGAAAACAATATTATATGTTCTTATTGTAGATAGATTTTCTATTCCATCAACCAGATTTCTTTTATTATCTATTTTATTAAATGTCATAGCAGTGTGCCATCAACCTACTGTGAAGTTTATTTTACATTCATGACAAAAACACCGTCCCAGTTCTTTGGAGGAGGGTTGTTCTTGAAGTGCTGTATACGGTCAAGAAAGACAATGGAAGGCATGTCCTGATACTTTTCGCTACAAAGATGGAACATTTCTTCGGCCTTGTCCCAGTTCTTTTTTCTGTAGGCGTCAAGTCCCTTTTCAAACAGATCTTTTATTTCAAACAGTTTGTCTACAGCTGCCGCCTTGGTTTGGAGAATTTCGTATATGCGGACAGGTTCATTTTTTCCCTTAACTTTTATAAAGTCAAGTTCTCGGCATACAAAACTGTCCTTAAGTTTTTCAAAAACAGCTTCTGTAATTATAGACTTTGATCCGTAAGCCTTGTTTGCACCTTCAAGTCGGGCCGCAAGATTTACCGTATCTCCTATGGAAGTAAAGTCCATTCTGTTTCTTGCACCCACTGAACCAAAAACAACTTTTCCGGTGTTTATCCCAATGCCCATGGAAATGTAGTCGCTGCCGTCTGTAAGTGCCTGCTGCTGCTGAGCCCTCATTGCCGCCCTTATTTCCATTGCAGCCTTGCATGCATTGTATTCCTTTTTAGGTCCTGCAAAAAAGGCCATCATTTCATCACCGACAAATTTGTCTACATCTCCGCCGTTGTTTAAAATGATTTCAGTTTCTATGTCAAGGTAGTGATTTAAAATTTCCACAACTTCCTTTGGAGGCTTGCCTTCGCACAGTGTGGTAAATCCACGGATGTCTGTAAAAAGAAAGCACAGTTCTCGGCTGGTTGTAGTCTTTTTGTTTTCCTTTTCCGCCGCCTGCAGGGTTGAAAAAGAAATGTATGGAATTATTCCGCGAATTATGTTGACCATGTTTTTTATTTCTTTAGACAGGTCTTTTGTTTCATCCCTAGTTTTGATTGAATCAATGAAAGTAAGCTGGTCAGCCGAAATTTTAGAATTGCCGTCAAGAATTTCTTCCAGAGTGTTTGAAGTTTTTCTTACATTTGTCTTCAGATACAGAAGCGGATTTGTAATGAAATCTGCAATCAGAAGTGAAAGGATGATTGAAACATACAGGAACATTACCGCCATTGTGTAAACGAAAATCTGAACATGAAAGTAAGAGCGCATTAAAATTTCAGTCTGATAAGTTACAATTGAAAATCCCACCAGCTTGTAGCCTGCCTTGCGCGTAAAGTAAACCGGATAAATATATTTGCAGTAGGAACCGCTTATAACTGGCTGCTTTTTATATGTACCGTTCTGGAACAGTGCAAACCATTCCTTGGCCTTTTCGCTGGAAACAGATTTTTCTTCTTCGGGAATTTCTTTTACTTTTCCTGTCGCTGTAGTATAGGAAAATACATCGTATGTAGGCCATTCAATTTCATCTATCTTAACTTCTGTTTCTGAATCTGAACCAAGAAGTATAACTTTGTCTCCAGTCTTCTGGTAGATTATGTTTCCCGGTGCGCTAGATGTAATTATGTCTATGCGTTCAAAGGGACAGTCTGCATAACTGTTTGATTCCTTCTGCTGTGTAAAGTAGGGTGCAATTTTTTCGTACTTGCCGTCTGCAGAATCGTAAATGGTTGCAGTCTGTTCAGCCTGAGAGCGTCCCACATCGCTTACGGCCTCGGTAAACATTTTTTTATAGCTGCGTAAAATCAGCATGGTAAAGGCCACCATAATTATTGCAATTACGGTGATAATTGTGAGTGTAAGTTTTGTCTTTATGGAATTCTTTGTCTTTTGCTTTGATTCCGCCTGAATTTTTTTGTATTCGGCAAATTCTGGATTCATGCTTCTTAGGGAAAGAATTCCCACAATGGACATGGCCGCATGGGAAAGAAATGCAAATCCAAATACTGCATACACGGTAACTGGCAGGGTAAGGAACCAACGCGTGCAGTTTGCAAAAAGCACTATGCATGTTATGGAACAGAAAAGGTAAACCGTAAGACTGATGTATGTAAGCAGGTAAAGAATGACATTTACGCTTCCCTTTATGAACAGCATGATTAAAAGAAATAGGGCCGTAAAGGGGAGCAGGTAAATCATAAAGTAGACAAAATGAAGTGCGCTTCCCTGAATTGCTTCTGCTTGGGTAAAGGGCAACATGTAAGGATAAATTAGGCTGGCAGTGCTTTCTGCATCACCTAGACTTATGCTCTGCATTCCCATGGGCAGAATGAATAGGGCTACAAGAACTGCGGCAGTAAAAATCCTGCAGAAGAAAAAGAAAAATTTTTTTGAATTGAACTTTACCCTTAATGAAGTCTTTGATTTTTTTTGCTTGGACACTTTTGAACTCCTGCATTCATTGTATAGCAAAAAGACGAAAACTTCTAGACTTGCACATAGTAATTTAATCTGATAAAATACAGCCACTATGACTTTGTACGAAGATTTAAAATGGCGCGGGCTTATCAAAGATATTGCTGGCGAAGAAAGTGATTTACAGCAGCTGCTGGACGGAAGTCCTTTTTCTTTTTACTGGGGAACAGACCCTACGGCAGACAGCCTTCATCTTGGACACTATTCCTCTTTGTGCATGGCAAAGCGTCTTGCAAATGCAGGACATCATCCCGTGCTTTTGTGCGGAGGTGCAACAGGAAGAATTGGCGACCCTCGTCCCACTGCAGAGCGCGAGATAATCAGCGAGGAAAAGGTAAACGCAAACATTAGCGGAATTCGCAGTCAAATAAAAAATCTTGTACCTACCGCAGAATTGGTAGACAACTACGACTGGCTTAAGGACTACACCTTTCTTAACTTTCTTAGGGACATTGGCAAGTACATCAATGTAAACTACATGCTGGACAAGGACATTATCCGCCGCCGCCTTGAAAACGGAATTACATTTGCGGAATTTTCATACATGCTTTTGCAAGGCTACGATTTTGTTCATCTTTTTCAGGAAAAGAACTGCCTTATGCAGGTTGCAGGAAGCGACCAGTGGGGAAACATTACCACAGGTGTAGACCTTATTCGCAAGATGCTTAACAAAACCGCCTATGCATTTACAATGCCCCTCATTCTTGATCCTAGCGGAAAAAAATTCGGAAAGAGCGAGGGTAACGCACTCTGGCTTGACAAGACAAAGACCAGCCCCTATCAAATTTATCAGTATCTTTACAACTCTGACGACTCCAAAGTGTTGGAATACCTTAAGGTGTTTACATTCCTTCCCAAAGAGCAGATTGAAGAAATTTACCGTCAGCAGTTAGCTTCACCCGAAACTCGCATTGCCCAGAAGACTTTGGCTTACGAAGTTGTTAAGGACATTCACGGTGCCGAAGAGGCTGATAAGGCAGTAAGCGGAGCAAAGGCTGCCTTTAGCGGAGAAGGAAACAAGAGCGACATGCCCACTGTTGAACTGGAAAAGTCTGCCATAGAAAATGGAATTGGCGCCATAGATTTGTTCTTTAATGCAAAACTGTCTGCAACAAAAAGTGATGCAAGGCGACTTATAGAGCAGGGGGGGGCTTCCATAAACGGTAAGCCTGTCTCAAATGTAAAGGTCATGCTTTCTACTGCTGACTTGGACAAGGACGGTGAGCTTGTTCTTAAGGCTGGTAAGAAAAAGTTCTGCAGGATTATTTTTTCTTAAATAGAGATGCAACAGATTCTGCAATCCGTTTGAAGAATGCGACTATTGCATTCCATATGCGCATGAAGATTGACGGGTTGCGGAGCCTTTCCAACCGATGGTAGCCGTCAAGAAGTTCGTCATCGGTAAATTCCTTTCGCAGATTGTTTTCTTCAATTTCCATCTCAAGTTGTTTTACTGCGTCAACATTATCTACAATGTTGGCGTTTATCTTTGTCCAGCCCAGGGCCTTTGCAGACTGAAGACGGCGTTCTCCTGCAATTAGTTCGTATTTTGAATTTAGGGTAATGGGATTCATGAGTCCGTAGGTTCGCAGACTGTCCTTTAGTGGTTCAAGGTCTCCCAAATCCTGTCGTACTCGCTTCTTTATTTTTATGTCGCTGATGTTAACAAGCATGATTTTCTCTCCTTAGTCAAAGAGCCAGTTTCCGCTGGGCTCGTCTTCTTCTTCCCAATCGTCCTCTTCTTCTTCTGTTTTGTTAAGTTCGGTAGAAGGAATCTTACTGTTAAGGAAGCTTAGGTCTGGCATTTGGATTGGGTCATCGTCAAGCTGGAATGAACCTCCCGAAAGAGTGTTGCCGTGACGCAGTGCCACTGTTGCCGCTGTTGCAAATCCTCCCGACTGGTGTCTCTGGCAGGTTTCTGTTGGGGCAGTGCCCGGCAAATAGTAAGCGGTATGCAGATGGCTTCTTCCGCAGGCTTCTGTCCAAAGTTGTCCCGTAACTGTGCAGACATCAAGTTTTGTAACTGTTTCTGGCATAGCAGGGAACGACTTGTAGGATTTTCCTTCGTTTGCCACATGCATAAAGTCTCCCCATGCAACGCCTGCAAGAGTTGAACCTGTAATCTGAAGTCCCAAAGACTGACCCGGTGTGTCAAAGCCGAACCAGAATGCGGCGGTGTAGTAGGGTGTAAATCCTACCGTCCATGCGTCTGCCCAGTTCTGTGTGGTTCCTGTCTTACCGGCAGAAGGCATTATGAAGGAGTCACCGTTCATGTTTGTAAAGCGGAATTTGTTACCCTTGCCCTTGTCTTTCTTTATGGTGTATCGGGTTGAGTCAAATCCTGAGCCGTATAAAAGGGTTCCCGACTGAACAGTTTCTGTAAGCATTTGGGTCATTATGAATGCCGTTTCTTCGCTTATAAGCTGAATAGCGTCACCCTTTGCTCTCTGTTCGTCTCTAAGTTCCTTTTCCAAATCTCGAACTACATTTCCGTTTTTGTCTTCTATGCTAAGGATTGCAATGGGTGTAACTTCTTTTCCTGCATTGGGGAAGGTGGCAAAGGCCTTTGCAAGTTCTATTGGGCGCACGGAACAGACCCCCAGTCCCAAAGTAAAGCTTCTTACAAATCCCCTTGACTGCAGGTCGCTCTGGTCTATTCCCAAAAGAAGGGATGCCCTGTTTATGGCGGCGTCAAATCCTATTCCCTCAAGAACCTGAATTGACGGAACATTCATGGAGTGGGCAAGGGCGTACCATACCTGAACATCTCCTTCCCATTCTCCCTTGAAGTTCTGGGGAATGTAGGGTGTACCGTCTTCCTTTATGAATACTCGGGGAGTGTCGCTTATGATTGTGGTCATCGTGTATTTTTGACTGTCAATTGCAGCGGAGTAGTAAAGTGGCTTGAATGTGGAACCTGGCTGCAGAGTTGACTGTACTGCACGAATGAACTGATTTTCAGAATCGTATTGAGAACCGCCTACTAGGGCGTCTATGTATCCTGTGGAATTTTCAAGGGCAATCATTGTTCCTTCGATGGTTGTCTTTTTTGCCCTCTGCTTTATAAGTGCGTTACCCCGTGAGACTACGCTTGTCTTTAGGGTTTCCATTCCCATCATCATTGACATTACATCGATTATGGGGTTTATGTCGCTAGTGTAGGAACTCATTGCAAGGGATTCCGTGCGCTGCTCGCTTACCTTAAGGCTTGGCAGGTTGAACACCAGACTTATAAGTTCTGACATGGAAATGTATGTCTTAAAGGCGTTGTTCTGTCGTGAAGAAATCTGGGACTGGTATGTTCTGTTTGCATAGGCTATGTAGTCCTGCATTATTTCTTCCGCTGCCTTCTGGTGGGACAGATTAAGAGATGTGTTTACGGTGTAGCCACTTGTGTTTATGTCTTCTGAGCCGTAGATTATTTCTACCAGTTGACGGCGCACATATTCGCTGAACCAGGGAGCCTGATCGTCCCTCATTTCGTATGCAGAAGTTCCTGTACGGGTGTAGTCAAAGTTTGCCCAGTAGTCGTCAAAACTTTCATCCGCCTCTTCCCGTGTAAGGTAGCCTGCATCCACCATGGCCTGAAGAACATTTTGCTGTCTTGGCAGGGCCGCATTGGGGTGCTCGAAGGGATTAAATGCCGCCGGGTTTGAAAGCTGAACTACAAGAATTGCCGCTTCCGCCGGAGTAATTTCCTGTGCCGAATGACCAAAGTAGTATTTGCTTGCCGCACTTACACCGTAGGTTCCACCGCCAAAGTAAATCTTGTTAAGATAGAGTTCCAGAATCTGATCCTTTGAGTAGCGCCTTTCCATCTGGATTGCCCACCAAAGTTCCTTTAACTTTCGCGATACCGAATAGTCTGTACGGTCGCAGTAGAGGGTTCCTGCAATCTGCTGGGTAAGGGTAGAGCCACCTCCCAGTTCCTTGTGGATTATTTTTCCTACAAGGGCACGCATTATGGACTTTACTGTGTAGCCGTGGTGGCTGTAGAAAACTCTGTCTTCCCTAGAAATGAGTGCGTCTATCATGTGCTGAGGAAGGTCTCCCAAGGCTATGATTTCGCGCTTTTCGTCACTGGCAAATTCTGTTATAAGTTCTCCGTTTACATCAAGGAGTTTTGTGGGGAGGGAAATTTCAAAGTCTGTAAAGTTTTCGGTGTTGCGAGTGTTGACCGTTACGGCAAGGCCCTTACCCAAAAGCGCGCCAAAAATGATGGCGTTAAACAGGAGCAGGGCAAATAAGATAAATGGCCACACATGTTTTTTTTCCATGCATATATTGTAGAGAAAAGGTTTGCATGTGTCAAGAACGGCAAAAAAAAGGCCGGCGTGTTGCCGGCCATGCCCATCAGGCAGCCGGGCGCCAATGGGTGGGAGGGGATAAAATTGAACGCCCGACACTTATATTATCGGAAGCAATGCCCAAATCTTGAGCTGTTTTTACTCTGATTCTGATATTTCTGCGTCTATGCTTACGGCCACAGTGTAGCTTCTTCCGTTTACAGCCGAAACCTGCTTTACCACTTCGTAATCGCCTATGACGAATTTGACCATATGATCTCCCTGCTGTACCGGATAAGGTTCTTTTGGATTTGCAACTTCCTGTCCGTCTATGAAAACCGTGGCACTGTCGGGGGATGCAATAAGGATTTGGGGCGTTATGTCTCTAAACCTTATGCTAAGGTCTGTTGTTGCTCCCTGAGTTATGTTTATTGTGCGAACTTCGTTTCTGTAACTGTCGCTTACAAGGCTTACAGTGTGGGTTCCCGTGTCCAAAAGCATGTCGGAACCAGAGACACTTTTTCCGTCTATGAACAGGGTGTAGGCCTCGCTTTCTTTTCCGTCGGGAGATTCAGTGTTAAGGACAAAGCGCCCCTTATCTATGAGGAGGGGACGCACCGTTATTTCAAAGGGTTTTTGGGGAATGTCGTCACTGGCCCCCTTCATGGCAAGTTGCATTCTGAAAAAAATCTGTTCCTCATCAACTGTAAGATCTAGTGGTAAATATTCAGAATAAGAATCCCTTTTTATGGTGTTTGGATTTACTAGAGGAATTTGAATTGTCTTTCTTAGGGAAATTCCGTATGTGCCAGTATGAATGCGAGTTCCCTTGTAGTCGATTTTCTTTTCTGTAGGACGGGGAGAAATGTCCTTGTAGATGGACCAAGCAACACTGTCCCTCCATTCCACTACAACTTGGGGAACCTTTATAGAAATTTCTATGCCCTGAATGAATGTTTTGTCTTCTGGCAGAATGATTGAAACGGCGTCGTTGCAGTATGCAGTTGCAGTTTCGCTTTTTCCCGGTTCCGAGGGGAGCGTAATGAGGATTGTTTTGTGAACCCTAAAGTTTTCTGCCGCTACTGCACTAAATGCACAAAGCAGTACAAAAACCATGAGAGTAAGACGCTTTGCATTCATTCTAAGCAGTCAGTATAGTATAAAATGCCTGTTTTTGCAAGATGAGGACGGCCTCTATTGGGGAAGGTTTGGTATGTATTCGTAAGGGTCTACGGAAGAGCCGTTCTGCCTTAGCTCAAAGTGCAGATGGGGACCTGTTGTTGCGCCTGTAAGTCCCACACAGCCAATTCTGTCGCCAGAGCGCACAGTGTCGTCCTTTTTTACATACACTTCGTCTAGGTGGGCATATACGCTGGTTATTCCACCGTCATGCCTAATTGTTATGCAGTTTCCGTATACGGCATCGTTCTTTAAAACCTGGGTTACTGTTCCGCCCTTGCATGCAAAGACTGTGGTTCCCCGGGGGGCGGCCATGTCTATTCCGTTGTGGAATTTCCATGCTCCAGAGATGGGACTTACCCTATAGCCAAAACTTGAGGTAAGGACGCTCTTTTCCAGAGGGAGGCGGAAGTTCGTGTCAAGAAAAAAAGCCCTTTCAGTTCCAGAAAACCTTTCGCCAAGCAGCACATAAAATTTTCTTCCCCCAAATGTGATGATGGGGGTGCCTTCTGTAACGGATGAGGCGTGCTGCTTCTGCATTATTATTTCTATTGTTGATTCTGGTGCAAGGGGAACAAACAGGGCCTGAAATGTGGGTAGAACAAGTGTCCTGCCTGTAAGGTCTTCGTTCATTGCCGCAATTCCGTTGGCGCTGGCTATGGTGTCGTACAGGAGGGAGCATCGTGCGGAAAGTTCCAGAAGATTGTCGTCTTTAGAAGCATCGTATGTGTAAAAGAAAAAAGTCTGACTCTTACCTTGGGCCACTGCCATGTTGTTCAACATGATGTCCTGTTGGTACTGCTTGAACACATTGTCTCTAGAAGCAAGTTCTGGAATTTTTGGAGCAGCCACCTGACAGAAGGCTGAGGAATAAAAAAGGACCGTTGCTGTCATCAGTAGGATTTTAAAAAATCGCTTAGGGGTCACTTTTGGAATCCGAAGGAAGCAAGTCCGTATGCAAGTAGGGTAAGAGGCACTGTAACCAAAGCCCCAATCCGCCTTCCCGTGTACAGGAAGAAAAGGCAGAGAAAAACGCCTGCAAGGAGGCAGAGTATTTTTACCATTTTTCTAAGAAAGGGAAAAAGACCCACTTTCTTTTCTTTTGAAACTATGAGGAAAATTAAAAGTAGGGCAAAGATACAGACTACTGCAATGGAATAGGATTTGGGAAAAGCCGTAGCCCACTTCCACAGGGGAAAAACTATTATAGCTCCAAGAATAAAGCAACAGAGGGTCAAAAGCAGGACCGTGCCAATTGTGGAAAATAATTTTTTGTAGCCTTTTGCAATTGAAGAAAGCATTTGTAAGCCCTAAAAAAAGGGGCAACCCCTTACCTAGTAAAAGGCTACCCTTTTCCTTATTCAGATATAGCTCCAACAGGGCATACTGATGCACAGCTTCCGCAACTGACGCATTTGTCTTCTGCAACAACGCGTTTTCCGTCTGCCTCGCTGATTGCCTCTGATGGACATTCGCTTTCGCAAGCACCGCAGTTAATGCATTCATCTGATACTTTGTAAGCCATTTTTCACCTCGCTTAAGTTGTCTACGCTAAGTATAACACCCAAAGGCTTAAAAGGTAAAGCAAAAATTTACAAAATCTCTAAAAATTAGCCTATGCTAACTGTCGAGCTTTGCTGCAAATTTTATACTATCAGGTTGCCACTGGATTTTTTCCTGACGCTGTGCTAGATTTTTAAAAGAGGTAACTGTTATGACTACTGCCCAGAAAAAAGCCGCCACAATGATTGACCAGACTCTGCTTTCTCCCTCCGCCACAGAAGAAGAGGTAAGGGCCTTTTGCATCGAAGCAAAAAAATACGGATTTGCTTCTGTTTGCCTTAATCCTGTGCATTTAAAGACAGCTAGAAGTCTGCTTTTAGGTTCAAAGACTAAGCTTTGTACGGTAATAGATTTTCCTTTGGGAGCAGGTGGAACAGCCGCAAAAACCTATGGTGTTTCTTCGGCCATTGCAGGGGGTGCTGATGAAGTTGATGTCGTTATGGACCTTTCCCTTGCTAAAGCTCACAAGTGGCGCCAGCTTAGGACTCAGCTTACACACATAATAAAAACAGTTAGACGGTGTGAATCAAACTGCGCACTTGCGAAAGAAAAGCCTCCTGTGGTTACAAAACTCATCCTAGAAACATGCCTCCTTACCGATGAAGAAATAGTTCAGGCCTGTATCGAATGTAAAAGTGCTGGCTTTGATTTTGTAAAGACTTCTACTGGATTTTCAAAAAAGGGCGCCACTGCACATGCTGTTTCCCTTATGCGAAAGACTGTGGGAAGCGAAATGGGGGTAAAGGCTTCTGGCGGAATAAGAACTGCAGAGGATTTTAACGAAATGGTGGAAGCTGGTGCCTCCCGCATAGGAACTTCCCATGGAAAGGAAATAGTAGACGCCCTGTAAATTGTGCCTTACTTTGCAAACCAGAACATTCTGTTGTCTTGAAGTTCGTAGGAGACAAGACCCCTGTTGTTCATGCTAGAAAGAAAAGACCTTAGCGTACTTCCAATAAGCAGAAACTGTCCCAAACCAAGGTTTATTTCTGCATAGTCGGCAACCCTCTTTAAAAGTTCTTCCATGCTAAGTTTTTCTCTAAGGATTTTTAAAATTAGGGTTTCCGTTTCAAGTGTTACCATCTTGTTTATTTCTGCAAGTTCGTGAATAGTGTCTTTTGTGTGCACTGAGCCGTGGGAGGGAACATAGTAAGTTGCAGTTGTGTTTTCTATAATGCCAACAGACTCCCTAAAGAGGGCCGGGTCAGTCATGAAGGGAATCCAATACTTCTTTAGCATTTCAAGACCAAAAATCGCATCCCCTAGAAAAAATACAGACTTGGAATCTTCGCTGTCTGTTACAAGAAGTCCTGCTTCGTCGTCATAGTGTCCGGGTAGGGCTATGGTCTTTATGCCTACGGATTCAAATGCTGTCTGTTCTTCGTCAAGAAATCTTGTTACCCGGGAAGCTTCCGCCTTGTAAAAGGGGGTAAGTAGCCTGTTAAAAGGTTTTGCGCCCCAGATTAGCGAACTTTGCATTTCGGGGTATTCAATGGATTTTTGGGCAGCCCTTGTGGACCAAATTTCTGCTCCCGTTACCCTTGAAATAAATGCGTTTCCTCCGCAGTGGTCAGCATGGGAATGGGTATTAAGCACTGCCGCAACTTCTTTTTGGGGAAAGAGGTGCTCCACTGCATTAAGTATGTCTTCCCCGGCATCTTCACTGTCGCCCGAATCGATGAGGTAGATTTTATTTCCTGACTCAATTACGCCTATGTTTGTACTGTAATGAAGAAGTCCCACATGCAGGCTGAGCCGTTCGTAATCGTCTTTTGTGATTGACATATCGCGCCAAGAAAAAGCGGCACCCGTAAGCGAGTGCCGCACTGCATGCTAGAACTTTGCCGCAGAAATGGATGTTACCGTGTAGTCGTGAGACTTTTCGTTGATTGTAAAGTGAAGGTTGTCTCCAACTTTTGCATCAAGAAGATTGTCTCCCAAAGGTGACAGGTAAGAAATTATTCCTGCATCAGGATTTGATTCCCAAGGTCCAAGAATGGTGTATGTAACATCAGTGTTTGCATTGTTGTCGTGAAGGACGACCGTAGTGCCAAATTGAACCAGAGTTCCAGAAATTGTTGTGGGGTCAAAGATGACGGCACGGGAAAGTTCTTCCTTAAGCTGCTTGAGCTGATGGTTCTTGATAGCCTGCTTTTCCTTTGCAGCAGAGTATTCCGCGTTTTCTTTAAGGTCTCCCTTGGCGCGAGCTTCTGAAACTTCCTCTGCAATTTGGGGAAGCTCAACCTTTTCAATCTGCTCGGCTTCGGCGCGTTTCTTTTCAAGCATGTCTCCAGTAACAAGAAGACCCTTGGGTGCCTCCTGCTTTGTTTCCGCCTCCTTGAACTTGAAGTCGGGGTACTTGGAAAGAATTCCGTTTCTAAGCTTAGACTTGTAGGAAGCGTCAAGGTTTGTTACATCGTTAATCATGGTGTACAGGCGCTCTATTGTTGCGATGTCGTTTTCAAGCATGTAGTTGAGCACCAGGTTTTCCTTTTCTCCGCTGGTGGTTTTTGCATTAAAGAGCAGAGTAGTGGCTTCCTTAATTACCTTCTTGTTGTTTACCGTGTTTACATGATTGTCTATTTCGCGGTAGCAGAGCGAGATTATGTTTACCAGAGTTGCAATCTGCTTTTCAAAGCTGATGTTTGCGGCCTTGAACCAGTCTTCGCTACGGCTTTCCCTAAAGAAGAAGAGTACGGCCTCTCTGTTGTTGCGGTAGTCCGAGAAACTGTCCTGCACCATCTTTTGAACCTTGTCTGCCTTTCCTGCAAGAAGAAGTTCGTTAATCAGTTCCTGCCTAAGTACAGTGGGGAAGAGCCTTATGTATTCTCCGTCCCAAGAGGGAAGGTTTCTAACATTCTGAATGAAGTCTTTTTTAAGTGATGTGTTCTTTGTATCTTCCAGTTCACCATACATTACGCAGGGATCGTCAATGTCGGAATAAAGCTGGGCAAAGGTAAAGTTGTCTGGAACCTCTACGCTGCTGGGAAGCATTTTTGCAAGATGCTGTACCACAAGGTAAGAGGCAACGGTTTCCTTTGTTGCGGAAGAGGCTGACTTTACGAAACTTGCAAAGTATCCCACCATGCCAGCAAAAGGTTCGTCGTTCTTGTCTGTGGAATCGTTTGTGGCATAGCGCATGATGATGTCTATCTTGTCAAAGAAGCGTTTTTCTGCCTTAAACTCGTTGGAAAGCCTTTCTTCCTCGGAAGCAGGAGTATCGCGCACGATATAGAGGTTTATGTCTGAAGGATCAACTCCAAACTTGGGGTTTTTGGCAAGTTCGTTCTTTGCTTTTGCGTGCCAACTTGTCCATTCGCCAGGGGTAAGGATTCTCTTTACTTCCTTAATTCCCTTTTTCTTGTCTTCGGGAGTGTCGACAAGTTCAGCCTTGATTCTCTTTTCGTCGCATTTTCCCTCAAAACTGCGGATTATGGTTTCAAGCGCCCATGCTGGTTCAGACTTTACTTTCTTTGCCAGTTCCTCGCGCTTCATGGTCTTTTTAAGTACCCAAATGTGGTTGGCAGAAAGGGGTGTAAGGGCACTGACAGCCATCTTAAGGCTCATTTCGTGAATACCACCCTTCTTTCCAAAGTTAATGGTGAGGGTATCGCCCTGAACCTTGCGGATTATGCCAACTCCCCATGTGCGGTGGTGTACGAAACTGCCAGTATCAAAGGCAATGTGCTTTTCAAAGTCGCTGATAGCCTCAAATACATTGCGGAAGCTCTTGTCAAGGTTTGAGTCGCGGATGTGGTCTTCCAGCCTTGGGTTGTCGGCATATTTTTCTTTAAAGCATTCCACCAGTTCTTTTCGGGCCTCGCTGTCCTTGTTGTCAATTTCAAGAACGGTTTTGAGAATGCTGATTGCAGTGTCCCACTTGGCGGTGTTCTTGTAGTATCTGTAAAGGTCTTTGAGTAGGTCCGCAGACTTTGTGTCTCCTACGGCCTTGGAAATCTTCTTCTGAGAAGTCATGAAGAAGTCTGTCTGTTCTGGAATGAGAGAGACAAGTTTTGTCCATACTTCCCTTATTGCGGTGTAGTTTTTTGAAGGAATGTAGCGTTGGAGAGCCTTCTTGTAGTAGCTTATGGCGCGCTCAGTGTTGCCCTGAGATTCTGCTCTGTCTGCAAGGGTTCTGGCAATGTCAGCTTCTTCCAGATCCACCTTTACGATTTTTTCGTAGGTTTCCCACAGACGATCGTCGTTCTGAGCCTTGTAGTAGTCGGCCTGCTTTCTAAGGGCAAATTTGTTTTGGGGGTCAGAATCAAGAATGGTGTTGCAGAGGATTTCTACTAGCTGCTCCTTGTGGTTCTTTTCAAAGATGTCGATTATGGAAACAAGGTTGCTGTTGTCGATTGAGCCCTTGCGCAGTGCAATCATACCCGAAAGGTAGAGAGCTCCTATGCTGTCCTTGTTGTGGGAAAGCTGTTCGTCACAGATTTCTTTGATTTTTTCCTCGCAGTCAAGGCTTCTTGCTTTTTCCAGGATTGACTCCAGTTCCTGCAGATTGTTTTTTGTGTAGCTGCTGATTGCGGCCCTTGTCCATGTTTCCTGTTTCAGCATTTCCTGAACTGAATTCACAAGCTCTTCAGACATAATGTTCTCCTTATTTCTTTTCCCTATCCTACATATTGTTTATGAATGTCCGCATCAAGAAGTTTTATCTTGAGGAGGATTTCGTTTATCTTTGAAAGGCTGTCTTTTGTGGCCGAGTAATAGTCTATGAGCCAGAAGTAAAGGTTCATAAGTCTCGGCTTTATAAGTGCCTCATCGTTTGCAGGATCCTTGCGTTCGTTTTCTCTTGCAAAGATTTCCTGCTTAAGCCGTCCCAGTTCCTGTGCCCTGAGTTCTCGCTTTTTGTCCAGCACATGGATTATTACTCCGTAGACCGGTATCCATTCCTGCAGGGCAGTTCCAGCATAGCCTTCCTTTTTGACATACTGGATTACCGTCTGAATAAGTGGCGAGTCCAGATAGTCAAGGTTTACTTTTCTTGCGTCTACAAAAAAAGCCTCCCTGAACAGAAGCTTTGCCTTTACGGTTTCGCCGCAGAGGTCGTAGCAGTCGGCCAGTTCTGCAATTAGGGGTGCCGAAAGTTCCTTAAGGGAGCATGCCTCAGCAAGACAGTCCAAAGCCTTTTCGTAGGAGCCCAACCTCTTGTAGCACAACCCCCTTTTTCGGCAGAGTTCTGCATGCAGTTCTTCGTTGCGTCCGTCGCTTGCATTCTGATAGCTTTCCAGAGCAAGGGAAAAAACACCCTTCTTAAAGGCATACAGGGTCTTTTCGCTGGGGGCTTCCTCGTGGTCTATGATGACCTGATACTGCTTCCATCGGTTTACAAGGGATTCTCCGTATTCATAACTGTCAAGAGTTCCCCGGTCTTCCATGCAGGGTTCCCAGAATTTGCAGCTTTTTATGGCAAACACAAGGTCGGCATTGTCTAAGTCACTTGTAATAGCGTCTTCCATAAGTGCCCGTGCCTTAGAAGGCTCGGCCTGTGCTATCAGGGAATGTGCCTGTGCCAATGCAGAATCTGAATGAATGCCCATGATGTTTACAGTATTGCAGAAATAAACATTTTAGTCAATGCGATTTTAGTACAAAAGGGGGTAAACTTATACAAGGTTTATGCATTTTTTGTCAAGAGGTGTTTCGCCTCTATGCAAAAATTTTCCCAAAGCCCTTGTCGCTGTCGTACAGGCTCTTGTTTATGCAGACACTTTCTGAACCCTTTACAGAATGACGGATTTAAGGTATTATGGAAGAATGACAACACCAATACTGTCTCCGTCCCTGCTTTCCTCTGACTTTTCCGACCTGAAGGGGGCACTGGACCTAATAGAAAAAGCTGGAGGTAAGGCCGTTCACATAGATGTTATGGACGGACATTTTGTTCCCCCCATAACATACGGTCAGCCCGTAATAAAAAGCATCCGCTCAAAATCCTCTCTGCCTTTTGATGTTCACCTTATGATAGAAAATCCCGAGTCTCAGGTTAAATCCTTTGCAGACTCTGGTGCCGACTGGATAACATTCCACTACGAGGCAACCGCTCACTCTGACCTGTGTGTGCAGAAAATCCATCAGAAAGGAAAAAAGGCTGGAATTTCTATCTGTCCTTCTACACCAGTTTCTTCTCTTTCCTGCCTGCTTCCCATCCTAGACATTGTTCTTGTTATGACTGTAAATCCTGGTTGGGGAGGTCAGAGCCTTATTCCCTACTGCGTAGACAAGGTTCGTGAACTTGTGGCCCTTCGTAAGAAATTGGGGGCATCGTTTCTTATTTCTGTTGACGGCGGAGTAAACGCTTCTACACTGCCGCAGGTTCTTTCTGCCGGTGCAGATGTGGTTGTCTCAGGTTCATCATTCTTTAAAGGAGAGCTGAAATGGGAGTTCTGAAAAAGACTGCTGTACTTTGTCTTGGGCTTTGGGGATTTTCTTCCCTTGCCTTTTCCAGTGGAGTCGTAACTGCAACAGCGCTTTCTGTTTCGGGAAAAAGCGCATATGTTCAGGCTCTTGCTTCTTACCGGGAAGGAGACTGGGTAAGTGCAATCTCTTTTCTTAGGCGGGCGGTTTCTGACGAATCTACCTCAACCGATGACACTTGGTTCATGCTTATAAACAGCGAAATGTATGCCCAAAGCTACAGGTCTGCGTTGGAAGACTGCAACACCTTCCTGTCACGATTTGAAGAAAGTCCCCTTGCTTCTTATGTTCAGTATCAGAAGGGAAGGGCACTGCATTTTACGGGGCGCAATGATGATGCTGTTATAGTGCTTAGCGACTTCTGCCATCAGAATGTGGGACACGCCCTTTATGCTTCAGCCCTTTACTGGATTGCGGAATGTTTTTTTGAAGACTATAGTTTTGACACCGCACGCTCCCTGTACGAAAGGGTTGTTTCCGAATTCCCCGATGATGAAAAGGTGGGAGACTCTCAGTTCAAGCTTAGCCTTATAAGCCAGAGAGAAAGGGAAGAAAAACTTCTTTACCTTCTTAAGATGACAGGAGAAGAATCCCTTAGCGCAAGGGAAGAATACGAAAAGCAGTTGCGCCAGTACCAGACCGAAGATGTTCAGACCCTTCGCCGTGAACTGAATACAGCAAGCGAAAGAATTGCGGAACTTGAGGAAGAACTGAGCAATGCAAACAGGGCCGTCTCTGCCAGCGCATCTCCGTCAGAAAATGCGGAACAGACTCAGGTTTCTGCACCTTCTTCCGTAGCGGACACTGATGGGGATTCAGCAGACAAAAACCGCTCCCTTGCCGAACTTAAAGAAAAGGCCGACTTAGTTGAACGCCTTCTTCTTCAAAGCCTTATAAACGAAAGTTCTTCTGGAGGGGCAGAATGAAAAAACTTTTTATATCAGCACTGGTAATTGCCTGTCTTTTTGGTGCCGCATCCTGCAGGAGTGCTTCAGGTGCAACGGACGCCCTTAGTGCAAGCGAAAAAAAGGAACGAAAGGAAGCAGCCGCTTTTGCAGCAAAACAGAAAACTGACCCCTACACGGGTTGGGCCTATGTTCCCCAAAAAAAGGTTGATATTTCAAATGGTCTGGTAAGGCTGGTGCTTAACGGCAGCACGGGAACTTTCTGCGTTTATGCAAAGCACGATGGTAGTGCCGATGTTCCTGTTCTTTCTACGGTAGACTCTTCCGTCTCTACATTTTTTTCGGTAAAGATTGGCCGGCAGATTTACAAACTTAGCAAGGAGGGGGGGGCAAAGTGTGAAGCTCGCCTTACGCCTTACGGAGCCCAAATGGCTTATACTGTGGGAACCAAGGCTTATGTTGTAGTTGACTTTAGCTTTCTGCCTTCTTCTGCAGACTCTCCCTTGGTGGACATGGTTAGGGTAAGTGTCTACTGCATAAACATAGGACGCACTCTTCAGACCTTTGGAGTAAAGGGAGTATTTGACACCTATCTTGGCGAAACTACAAGGACTCACTTTTCAACTTCAAACATTTCTACCCTTAATTCTGAAACGGCATTCAACAACATGGAAACCGCCCTTTGGATCCGCTCGCGAAACGAAAATACGGCGGTTCAGTTTCTTCTTCACGGAAGAGAAATTACGGAACCTGAAATAGTAATCCTTTCAAACAAGGACAACCTTTCTTCCTCCGCATGGATTCCTTCTGTGCAGGAAAACAGGAGTTTTTCTTCTGTGCTTTCGTTTGAAAATTCTGCAGTAGGGGTAAACTGGCCTTCCGTATATCTGGATCCAATGAAGTCAGACATAATTACATTCTACATGTCTCTTTCTTCTGACGGAACCGCTCCTGCTGGTAAGGAATTCTTAAGGGAACTTGCTCAAGGACGCACTGCACTGTGGAACAGACACAGTGCCAATCCCCTTCCTGACCAACTTGCAGAAGACAGTGAAGAATCATCTTCTGGTGTAGCATCTTCTTCAAATGCAACATCTACATCTGCTTCTTTGGACGACGACGGACTTTCCTTGTACGGAGGTTCCTCTTACGAAGAGCCAGTAAAGGTTCCCTCTTCTACAATGGAAAAGCCTGAATCTTCCAAGACTAAGGAAACTAACCAGTCAAAGGCTGACCCTCAACTTGATCCAGAATATATTCAGTCCCTTATAGACCGCATAGACGAACTTTCACAAAATCCCTCCCTTGCCAAACCGGGCGAGATTGAAAGCCTTAACAAGGAACTGGATCAGATTCTTACAAAGTTAAGGAGCCGCCTCTAAATGGCAAGAGCCGCCCTTGATGTCGCCCACAGTCTTCTAAAACGCCGCAAGTTTTACAAGGTTCTCCTTGTACTGGAACCTAACGAGGAAATTTACAGGGACAACTTTGACTACTACCTTACTCTGGGCATTGCCTGTCTTTATTTGGGTGATGTGGGTAACGCTCGCAAGTACTTTGGTAACGCAAGAGAAATAAAACTTACTGACATTTCTCTTCTTCTGGGGCAGGCCGCAATTTTTCTGCGCAGAGGGGAAACTGGTCGTGCCGTTCAGTATTACCTTGAAGTGCTAGATTTGGATCCCTCCAATAGTGTTGCCGAAAAGGCAATGGAGTTTATAAAGAAGAATGCTCAAACCGACGAAATAAGCAAGTGGGTGGACAGTGGCAAAATAGAAGCATTTTATCCGCCTTTGGGAGTGAATCCTGATGTAGTCCGTAACGGAGTTCTTGCGGGGCTTTTGCTTGGGGCAGTCCTTTCTGTCTGTCTTATATTCATTCCCCAGAGAAACAGAAAAATCAGCATGGTGGGTCCCCGTGCAAACCTTACCAACCTAGAACTTTCTTCTGATGAGACCAAGCATGCTCAGGAAGAGGACTTAAGCGGAACAGTAGCCTACTATCTTCTAGACAATGCCGCAATAGTAAAGAGCTATGAGGACGCTCGCATTTATTTTCAGGACTGGAGGGACAACGCCTGTCAGGTTGAAATAAACCGCCTGCTTAACAGCAACGCATCCCTTGCCATAAAGCAAAAGGCCAACATTTTAAAGACCTATCTTTCGCCGCCAACATTCGACTCTCTTTTGGACAACTACACTTATGCCCAAGTTGCGGAAGACCCAAGGCTTTATCTTGACTGCTATGTGGCTTGGTCAGGACGGATTGCAAATGCGGAAAGTTATGCCGGTGGTGCGTGGGGTGCAGACCTTCTTGTGGGTTACGAGACTATGCAGACAGTAGAGGGCAGGGTAAGGCTCTTTTTTGCTCCTGCTCCCCAGCCTTCAATAGACACTACAAAAGCTGTCCGTGTGCTAGGAAAAGTTACCATGCAGGGAAACGAAATTGTAATTGAGGGACGAAGCGTTTATCAGCCTATGGACGGAATCAGCGTAAAAAACTAGATTTTTTTTACTTTTGAAAAAAAATATATGAATTTTGACTGTTTTGCGACTATTTGGTGGTAAAAAGTGAAATTCGACGCCTATATTAAGTATGGGAGGTACGAAAGGTGGCGAAAATGACAGAAGAAAAACTTCCGGTTGACATGTCGGAAAAACTCAAGGCTCTGGAGGCGGCTCGTCTTCAGATTGAAAAGCAATTTGGTACTGGCTCACTTATGAAGCTGGGAACCAAGACGGACATGACCAGTGTGGATGTAATTCCCTCTGGCTCAATACTTCTGGATGAGGCGTTGGGTGTAGGCGGATATCCTCGTGGGCGTATTATAGAAATGTACGGTCCTGAAAGTTCTGGTAAGACCACGCTTGCTCTGCATGCCATTGCCGAGGCGCAGAAACTTGGAGGCATTGCGGCCTTTATTGATGCGGAACATGCCCTTGACCCGATTTACGCAAAGAATCTTGGCGTAAACATTGACGAACTTTGGGTAAGCCAGCCAGACACTGGAGAACAGGCTCTTGAAATTTGCGAGAATCTGGTACGCAGCGGCGCTGTGGACATTATTGTAATTGACTCTGTTGCTGCCCTTACCCCTCAGAAAGAAATTGAGGGCGAAATGGGAGACAGCGTAATGGGTGTTCAGGCTCGCCTTATGAGTCAGGCTCTTCGCAAACTGACTGCTATTGTGGGTAAGAGTAAGTGTACCATTGTGTTCATCAATCAGATCCGCATGAAGATTGGTGTTATGTTTGGTAACCCCGAGACAACAACTGGTGGCAACGCCCTTAAATTCTATTCATCAGTGCGCCTTGAAATCCGCAGAATAGAAACCATTGACGGCAAGGGTGACGATGATGCCATTGGAAACCGTGTTCGCGTAAAGGTTGTAAAAAACAAGGTTGCCCCTCCATTCCGCAAGGTGGAACTGGATGTTTACTTTGGAAAGGGTGTGTCTGCAGCCGCTTCTCTTCTTGACAGCGCAGTAAAGCACGGCCTTATTGACAAAAGAGGTGCATGGTATACCAGAGGCGACGAAAAAGTGGGGCAGGGTAAGGAAAATGCCGTTGCCTTTATCGAAAACAATCCCGACTACCGCATTGAACTGGAGCATACCCTCCGCGAAAAGATTTTCCCCGGCATGGTTCTTCGTACAAAAGAGGGTGAGGTTGTAACAGAAGAGCAGATTCTTGCATACGAAAAGGAAATGCGTGCAAAGGGTGTGGGAACTGGAAACCTTAAGACAGATGCTTCTGACATGGTTCCTCCTGCAAAGACTGCAAGCCCGACTGCTGGGGAGGCATCTGCAGTTGATTCTAAGGCTACTGCAAAAAAGGCTCCTAGCGCAGGTGCAAAGACAGCATCTCTTGCCAAGGCGGCCGCAAGCGGTAAGCCTGTACCGGAGGAACTCTTCTAGACAATGGAAACAGTTACGCTTGGTCTTGGTGCAAACAGCTCCTATAACGCCTATCCGCCAGAAGAAACCCTGCTTCAAGCAGTGCGAGCCCTTAAAGACATTCTGTCAGACATGAAGCTTTCTTCGGTGTACAGGACGGGTGCCATGTACTATACTGACCAAGCGGACTTTTTTAATCTTGTCGTAAGGGGGCAGTGTGCCTTAAGCGCGCAGGAACTGCTTTCCGCCGTTAATGCAATAGAAAATCGCTTTGGAAGGAACAGGGCGCAGGAAATCCGCAATGGACCCCGCACTCTTGACATAGATATAGAACTGTACGGAGACCGGGTGATTCACCAGCGGAATCTGATTGTGCCTCACGAACGGATGCTGGAAAGGGCATTTGTTTTGGTTCCTTTAGTGGAGATTTTAAGAAATTCTGCCGATAATGAAAGAAGCGGATTGTCTTTATATCAGTCGTGTCTTGAACGGGAAGCCGTACGCAGACAGAAAATAGAAAAATTTCTTGATGCGTCGGAGTTTCAGAAACGGCTGGAGCAATCGGCTTAGGGAACGCAGGTTTCTTTATATTTTGCAAAGATGGGGAAAATATGGAATACGCGCAGGAAACGGAAGTTAAACCGTCGGGAGTTTCACGCAAATTTACAGCCGGTCAGTTTGAAGGTCCTCTGGACTTACTGTGGAGTCTTATCCGGGAAAGCAAGATAAACATTTACGACATTCCCATTGCCGACATAACGGAGCAGTTTTTGGACTACCTTGATTATGCCGCCGACACAGACCTGCAGGATTTGAGCGAATTTTACAGCATGGCCGCAAAACTTGTTTACATAAAGAGCCGCATGCTTCTCCCTGTAGAAGTTGCCTACGATGACGATGAAAGCATGGAAGATCCACGCACTGAACTTGTAGAGCAGCTTATTGAATATCAGAAGTTTAAGAAACTTGCCGAGCTTATGGAAGAGCAGGAAGAGCAGAGCGAGTGGAGTTTTGAACGCAAAAAAATAGAAAGAATCCTTCCCTTTGAAAATGACGAGACCATGTGGGAAAAAATGGACACTTGGCAGCTTCTTCAGGATATGCAGAAAATTTTCCGCAACCTGACTAATGTCAATCCAGACCAGAAGATTCTTGACATGAACGAAGATATTACTCCTCCCGAAAAAATCGCCCTTATGAACGAACTGCTTGACAAAAAAGGCGAATGCATGTTTACTGACCTGATTACTCGTAAAGGCAACGAACTTGATGTAATCTGCGCCTTTATGGCAATACTTGAAGCCGTCAAGATGAAGATGGCTGACATATATCAGAACAGGATGTTTGGAGACATTAAGATATGCAAGAAGAAGACGGCAGCGTAAAAGAAGCGGAAGAAGAAAAGACTCAGAATGTTGGGCAGACCGAGCAGGTTCCTACCTCAGAACAGGATGATTCTTCCCAACTGAAGGCTTCTGAAGAAGAACAGGCTGGCGACACTGATGCTTCTGATGCTGAAGAAGAGGAAGCCCTTTCCAAACGCAGGAGCGGTTTGAATCTTGACAACGAAACCGCTCTTTTGGAAACAGTGCTTTTCCTTGAAAGCGAGCCTCAGAGCGTTGCAGTCCTTTCAAAGATTTCTCAACTTTCGGAAGAGGTTGTTTCTGAATGCATTTCCCGTCTTAAGGACAAGTATGCAAATGCAGACTCTGGTATAGAACTTTCGCAGATTATTGGCGGATGGCTCCTTACTCCAAAAAAGGAATACTTTGACCTTGTAAAGGAACGCTACGGAAAGAAAAACGAAGGCCGTCTGAGCAAGGCTGCAATCGAAACTCTTTCTATAATAGCATACAGTCAGCCCATTACTCGCGCAGAAATAGAAAGCATAAGGCATGTAAACGCCGACAACATGATGCGCATTCTGCTGGACAGAAAATTCATTAAGGAAGTGGGAAAGAAAGATGTTCCCGGTAAGCCCGTTCTGTACGGTACTACAAAAGAGTTCCTTGAATTCTTCCACTTGCAGAGTATAGCCGACCTGCCCCAGTTGGACGAAAAGGAAAGCGAGAGGTTCACCCTTGCCCGATAACACTCCTTCTCAGAAAACCGAATGGCGGCTTCAGCATTACATGGCCTTGTGTGCAGTTGCAAGCCGCCGTGCATCAGAAGAAATTATTGCCCAAGGCAGGGTATGTGTAAACGGCGTTACGATTACCACACCTGGAACAAAGGTAACAAAAAACGATACTGTTACCGTAGACGGAAAGCCCATTACTCCTGAAGAAAGCATGCGCTATGTACTCCTTAACAAGCCTAAGGGATATGTGTGCACTCTTTCTGACGACAGGGGACGGCCCATTGCAGCGGACATCCTAAAGAAAGCCTACAGCGAAAGACTTTACAATGTGGGCAGGCTTGACATGTTTTCTTCTGGGCTGATTATTTTTACAAACGACGGTTCCTTTGCGGCAACTCTTTCCCATCCTTCTGCAGAACTTGAAAAAGAATATATTGTTGACACGAGCACGAATCTTCCTAGAAGCCTTTGCGACGATTTTAAAAAAGGTGTCCGTGTGGACGGAGTGTTTTACAAGTGCCGTGATGCAGAAGAACTTAACGCTCGCCGCATGAGGATTGTTCTTATTGAAGGAAAAAACCGCGAAATCCGCAGGGTGTTCCAGTCCTACGATGTGGGAATAAGGCGCCTTGTGCGAGTAAGGATTGGAAGTGTGGGTATGGGCAGTCTGGAAGAAGGACAGTTTAGAGACCTTACTTCTGCAGAAGTAAATTCACTTCTTAGAATTGCAAAACTGAAGGATTACTAGCGCCACTCAAACAGAGTGTTTTGTATAAACAGGAGACTATATGGTAATAGCTATAGACGGTCCAGCTGGAACTGGTAAGAGTACTGTCGCACATAAAGTTGCGGAAGACTTAGGACTTACATTTTTGAACAGCGGAAGTTTTTATCGCGCCCTTGCACTTGCCCTTTCTAGAAATGGCATTTCTTTGGACAATGAAGAGCGTGTCATGGATTTTGTAAGAAAGCAAAAACTTGACTATGTAAACGCCCGACTTATTTTAAACGGAGAGGATGTGGACGACCTTCTTCATTCAGATTCCGTTGATGCTATTGTTTCCCAAGTGTCTGCCATTGTTCCCCTTCGGCATTTTGTAAACGACCGAATGAGGCAGATTGTAAAAAGCCTGAACATAATCTGCGAAGGACGGGACATGACTACAGTGGTGTTTCCCAATGCGGACTATAAGTTCTACCTTGACGCAAGCATAGATGTGCAGGCAAAGCGGCGGTTTGACCAAGGAGTAAGCAATTTAAGTCTAGAAGAAATAAAACAGGCCATTATTGAGCGAGACCGGATGGATAAAAATAAGGCGGAAGGTTCTTTAAAAAAAGCACCGGATGCAGTATATATTGACACATCGGACTTGACCATAATGCAAGTTTGTGAAATAATAAAGAACAAAACTAACTTTAAAGGGTCTATTATGGAAAAGAAGGAAGTGGAAGAGAATGGTGCCCAGGGCTCCGACAGCATTTACACACAATTAGAAGCGTCTATTAGCAAAATGGAGCCGGTAGAGAACGGTCACAATGTACAGGGAACCGTTGTAGCAGTAACTGAAGACACCGTCTTCGTCGATGTAGGATGCAAGTCTGAAGGAAAGATTCCTCTTGCAGAATTCCGTGGCGAAACACCGTCTGTTGGTCAGGAAATTACAGTATTCCTAATCAATCAGTTCGGAAAGAACGGGCCTGAGGTTTCTAAACTTCGCGCAGACGAAAAGCGTCTTTGGGAAGAATTTAAAACTGCTTTCGATGAAAAGAAACCTGTTGAGGGAATCATTACATCCCTTACAAAGGGCGGATATATGGTTGACCTTGGTGGCGGAATTAATGCCTTCCTCCCCATCAGTCAGTCTGACAGCCAAAAGGTTGAAAAGGAAGACAAACTCATTGGACTTAAGGGTAAGTTCTATGTAGAGCGCCTTTATTCCAACGGAAAGCGCAATGTTGTGGTTAACCGCCGCAAGTACCTTGAAGAGCAGATTAACACCAACCGCGACAAGTTCTTTGCAGAGGTAAAAATCGGCGACACTGTAAAGGGTACGGTAAAGAGCTTTACTAGTTTTGGTGCATTTATCGATTTGGGCGGCTTTGACGGACTGCTCCACATTAACGACATGAGCTGGGGTCATGTTACCCGTCCCAAGGATTTTGTAAAGAAGGGTCAGGAAATAGAACTTAAGGTAATCCGCCTTGATCCCGATGGAAAGAGAATTAACCTTTCACTCAAGCACTTCTCTGAAGATCCCTGGGTTCATTTTGAAGAAAAGTATCATGTTAACGACATCGTTAAGGGCAAGGTTACAAAGCTTACCGACTTTGGCGCATTCATCGAACTTGAAGAAGGTATTGAAGGTCTTGCTCACATTAGCGAGTTCTCTTGGACAAAGAAAATCAACAAGCCTTCAGACATGGTTAAAGAGGGTGACGAAGTTGAGTGCATGGTCCTGGGTTACGATATTCAGGCTGGACGCGTTTCACTTGGTCTTAAGCAGGTTTCTGCAAATCCTTGGGACACAATTGTTGAAAAGTATCCCGAGGAAACACGCCTTACTGGTAAGGTTGTTAAAATCACCAACACAGGTGCCTTTGTTGAACTTGAGGAAGGCATTGACGCATTCCTTGCCGCAGAAGACTTGTCATGGACAAAGAAGGTTAAGCATCCCGGAAGCGAACTTAAGGTAGATCAGTCTGTTGATGTTATTGTTACAGAGTGCGATCCCGAAAATCACCGCATCCGCGTAGGAATCAAGCAGCTTACAGACAACCCATGGAAGGCATTCGCCGCTGAATATAAGGCAGGTGGAACTCTCGAAGGAGAAGTTACTTCCATTACCGACTTTGGCATTTTCGTAAAGGCTCCCAACGGAATTGAAGGTCTTGTAAACAAGGCAAATGTTTCTGAAGACCGCGACACTCCTTTTGAGGAAGCCGTTAAGAAATACAATGTTGGCGACAAAATCAATGTCTATGTTGTTTCTGTTGATGTGGAAAAAGAGAAGGTTGCCTTCTCCGTTAAGGAATACAAGAAGGCTCGCGAGCGTGCGGAAATCTCCCAGTACATGTCAAGCTCAAATGACGACAGCGCTTATACAATAGGCGACAGCCTTAAAGACACAGGCGACAAATAATGCTTTCTGCAGGGAGTGATGCATTACACAAAAATCCGCTCCCTCAAGGCATTCGCTCTGTTCAAGCCGGCGTACTTCATGCCCACACTCTGATTGCATCTTTTCTGCGGTCGGCATGTGTGGCCGGAAACTGTGCGTCGGCTGTTTTTTTACTGCACAATCCCGACACAAGTCCCTTCATTCTTTCTGTTCTAGACGAAAAAAAAAGGCTTTCGTTTAAGAGTGTTTCCCTTGAACCAAAAAGTATAGCATACTCTGCATTTACAAAAAGATGTTCCGTTTCTTCTTCCTGCATACAGACTGATTCCAACATGCGCATTCCCAAGACCCTTGCAGCGGTTCCCGTTCTTGACGGCGGCATAATGTGGGGTGTGCTTGAACTTTTTAATTCTCACGAACCTGACGGATTTAATCCTCACAGAATTGAAGTTTTGGAAAACTTTGCCTCGGACTTTGCCTTTTGCCTTTCTCAGTGCTACGAAAGTGGCGGACTGGATTTTTTTCCCTTTGTAAGCAGGGACGCAATTTCTAAAGACCTTCTTTCTGTTATGGACTCTCTTTCCCAAGGGTCGTCTCCTGTTCTAATTTTAGGAGAGGAGGGTACAGGAAGGGCTTTCCTTGCTCGTTACCTTCATGCCCAAAGCCCTGCCTGCGTGCTGCCCTTTGTAAGCGTCCAGTGCAAAACCATGGGACAGTCCGACTCTGATGTGGCTGTTCTTCTTGATGCGGCCGTAAAGGAAAGCGAAGGTGGATTTTTATTTTTTGATGAGGTTGCGGAACTTTCGCAGAAGAATCAAGAAGCCCTCCTTTCCTTCATGCAGAATGGCTCTTACTCCTGGCGCATTGCATCATCTTCCTCTAGAGAAATGGAGGCGGCGGTTGAAGACGGAAGTTTTATTCCTGAACTTTACCACAGGCTTTCGGTAATGCCAGTAAATGTTCCGCCCCTAAGACAGAGACCAAAGGATGTGCTGGACTTTGCAGAGCGTTTTCTTCGTTCACAGAATAGGGCTTTAGGAAAGTCAATAAAGGGATTTTCTTCTCAGGCTCAAGACTTCCTGTGCTCCCGGGCGTGGACAGAAAACCTTCACGAACTTCGCCTTGCAGTTTCCCACGGGGCCCTTTCCTGTGGCGGCGACATAATACAGAAAAATCATCTAGACTACGACTCGTCTTTTGCCGTTGACAGTCTTGACTTGCACGAGGCCGTAACGGAATTCAAGAGACACCATGTAAAGGCTGTTCTAGAAAGAACAAGCGGAAACCAGACCGAAGCCGCCAAGCTTTTAGGAGTACAGCGCACCTATGTTTCCAAACTGATGGTAGAGTTGGGCCTAAAGTAACCTAACAGTCACTCAATGAGCAACAAGGATGTTGCGTCAGATTCGAGTTCAAAACTGCATGGATATCGCATCAAGTTTCAACAGTCACTCAATGAGCAACAAGGATGTTGCGTCAGACTCTTACCCTTTAGTAATGCAAGATTTTTTGAAAAAAATCTTGCGAGTTCAAAACTGCATGGATGCAGTTTTGAACTCATTTGACAAGGTGACAGATTTACTATAAAATGAAAAAAATATTGGAGTAAAATTATGGCTGATACAGAACTGTCTCTAGATTCAAAAAAAGAAAAAAAATCCGCAGATAAAAAGGTTGAGGGCTTTTTGACCCGCCACAGAACTCTTGTTATTGGTCTTCTTGCCGCTGCAGTTGTTGCCGTTATTGCAATCGTTGTTATTCAGGTTGTTATGGAAAATGCAACAAAGAAAAACCTTGCCGCAATAGACAGCATAGAGTTTGCCCTTACAAATCCCAAGGCTCTGCCTGAAGGCTATTCAGCATCAGATGTGGCATCCCTTCAGCAGACTGCACTTGACGGACTTAAACCTTATCTTTCAAAGTCTGGCATTACAGGTCTTCGCGCAAACATGCTTGCCGCAGATGTGGCATTCCAGCAGAAGAACTATGCAGAAGCCCTTTCATATTATCTTGACGCAGCAAAGCTAAGCAAAAAGTCATATACCGCCCCCCTCTGTTGGTTTAACGCAGGCGTATGTGCAGAAGAGTTGGGCAACACTTCAGATGCTCTTACTTACTATCAGAATGCCGTTGACTACGACGGAGAATTCCTTCTTGTGGCTCATGCCCTGTTCAGCCTTGGCCGTGTAAAGGAATCTCTGTCCGACTATGCCGGTGCAAAAGAAGTCTACCAGAAACTGGTGGACAGTCACGAGGGTGACACATGGACAAATCTTGCCCAGAGCCGCCTTATTGCACTTAAGGCACAGGGGCTTATAGAATAGGCTGCCGATGCAAAAAAAGCTGGCTGTATTTTTTGTCATTCTGTCAGTCTTGCTTGCAGGTTGTGGTCTAGATACATTCTACTATCTAGATGCACCCTCCTCAGTCTATTCCTGTCAGGCAGACCAGAGTGACGAGGCCGGACTTTATGTTTCATTTCTTACTTCCGAACAGACGCAGAACAATTCCATTTATATTTCTGGTACGGCAGGCTTTTCCTTTTTGGGAACTGCCGTCTACTACTGCATATACGACAATACATCAGCTCTTTCGTCCTTTACCACAACAATAAATTCTCTTAATTCTTCGTCCTCATATTCTTCTGCAGCGGAGCGAATCATTTCCAGTGGTTACCGCCCCCTTAACATTACGACCGGAGGCGCACCCAATCCTTTGGTGGTTCAGCAGGGGACAAACAGAAACCTTTACATCCGCCTTACTTCTTTGGAGTCTCAGGATGCGTTTCAAAGTGCAATCAGGGTAGGAACATCTTCAATAAGTCAGTCTACGGAAGGCGCGGATCTTTTTTCTGGAGCAGAACCTTGCCGTTCAAACGAAAAACTCTTTGACTTTTCAAAAACAGGTGTTGACCTTCCCCTTGCTTCTGATGACGACACAAGATTTTCTTCTACAGAAACTCCCAATACATATTATGTTGACCTTTATGCTTTTTCGGTGGGGCAGGACACAACCTTTGCCCGTTCCTACAGCAACGCAGTCCATCTAGGTACAATCCCTATCAGTATTTCTGACTAACTTTTGCCCCCAATATGAAGACTAAAAAAAAGCCTGTAAGAGTTTTTTCTTTTTTTGCCTATCTTCTTTTTGCATTTTCTTCCTGCCTGTCTTCCTATGGTATACAAAGCATTTCTTCCGACTACGGTGTTCTTATAGGTGCCGCTCCCCGACAAGCCCTTGACATTCTTTTAGCCTCGGAAAAAGTTTCTACAGTGGTTCTTGAACTTGAAGATTTTTCTTCCGAGCAGATTGACTTGTGCCACAAAAGGGGAATAGAAGTCTTTGCCTACATGAGCGTTGGCTCCCTTGAAGACTGGCGCTACTGGTATGACGACTTTAGTTTTCTGTGTTTTAAGAAATACGACAACTGGGAAGGAGAGTTGTGGATTGATGTAAGGAACAGGCTTTGGCAGGATTTTATTGTTGAGGTTCTTGCAAAGGAACTTTACAATAAAGGTGCCGACGGATTTTTTCTTGACAATTTTGATGTCTACTATCAGGTTAAGATGGAAAAAGATTCTCAAAAGACCAAGGCCTTCTTTTTAGCCCTTAAAGACATTCTTTTAAGACTGAATGAAACTTACGGAATAAAGTGCATTATAAACGGCGGTGACGAATTTGTTACAGACCTTATAAGTGAAGAAAATTCTAGTTCTCTTATTTATGCGGTAAATCAGGAAAGCGTCTTTACCCGGATTGTAAGTTACCAGAGAAATCTGTTTGCTTCCCAGACCAAAGAAGAAACTGCCTACTTTACGGAATACCTTGACCGAGTAAAAAAAAGCGGCATTAAGGTTTTCCTTCTTGAATACGCCCGTGAGGAAGACCTTGTTAAAAAGACCGAAGAAGTGTGCAGAAGTTATGGCTACAGGTTTTTCATCTCTCCCAGTCTGGACTTAAAATAACAGTAGGCAGATTGCAAAAAGGGGTGTATAATGTTTTCATGGCAAAGCATTCAGATTCTCAGATTAAGAAACTCATCAGTCAGATGACACTTAAGGAAAAGTGCTCGCTCTTAAGCGGACAGACTTTTTGGCACACTCAGGAAATAAGGCGTCTTGGCGTTCCTTCCGTAATGGTTAGCGATGGTCCTCACGGACTTAGAAAGCAAAGGCCTGATGCCGGCATAGAAGATGTAAACGAAAGCATAGAAGCTGTGTGTTTTCCAGCTGCCTGTGCAACGGCTTCTTCATTTGATCGGGACCTGTACAGGAAACTGGGCGAAACCTTAGGCGACGAGTGTCAGGCAAATGATGTTTCTACGCTTCTAGGGCCTGCTGTAAATATAAAAAGGACTCCCCTTTGTGGAAGAAACTTTGAATACATCAGTGAAGATCCCTATGCCGCAGGAGAACTTGCTGCAAGTTACATAAACGGTGTTCAGTCAAAAAATGTGGGCACCTCAATAAAGCATTTTGCTCTTAATAATCAGGAGTATCGCCGCCTTACCAATTCTTCTGACTGCGATGAGCGTAGTATGCGCGAAATATATCTTCCTGCATTCGAAACTGCCGTAAAAAAGGCTCAGCCCAAAACCCTAATGCACAGCTACAATCTGGTAAACGGAACTTATGCTGGAGAAAGTCAGTGGCTTTTAACCCAGGTGCTTCGTAAGGAGTGGGGCTTCCTTGGCGTAGTTATGAGCGACTGGGGGGCTGTAAGCAATCGTGTTGCTGGAGTTGCAGCAGGCGGAGACTTGGAAATGCCTTCAAGCGGTGGCTATAACGACAAAATTGTAGAAAAGGCTGTAAAAAAAGGTGAACTTAAGGAATCCCTTGTAGACCAGAGCGTGTTCAGAATCCTAAGGTGGGTGTTTGACTTTACCGACAACAGAATAAAAGGTGAATTTGATTTTGCAAAGCATCACAACATAGCCCGTCAGATAGAAGAGGAGTCTATTGTACTTTTAAAAAACAAAGGAGTTCTTCCTCTAAAAAATCCAAAGAAGGAAGAACTTGCTGTTATAGGACTCTTTGCAAAAAAGCCAAGATTTCAGGGAGGAGGGTCCAGCCACATCAATGCAAAGCATGTAAGCTCTGCCACAGATGCCCTTGAAAAACTGGGCATTCCCTTTTCGTATGCAAAAGGCTATGGGGAAGACGGAAAGAAAACAAGTGAAGCCGAAAAAGAAAAGCTGATTGCAGAAGCGGTTTCTCTTGCAAAAAAGTCTTCCGTTGCTCTTGTGTTTGCAGGACTTCCCGACAGTTTTGAAAGTGAGGGCTACGACAGAAAGCACATGAACTTGCCCCAAGAACAGAATGAACTTATAAGTCGTGTTGCGGCCCAAAATAAAAATACCGTGGTCATACTGCACAATGGTTCTCCCGTAACCCTTCCATGGATTAACGATGTTGCCGCTGTGGTGGAATGTTACCTTGGAGGAGAGGCTGTTGGAGAGGCTGTAGTAAATGTACTTACGGGAAAGGTAAATCCTTCTGGCAAGCTGTCAGAAACTTTTCCTCTTAGGTTGGAAGACAATCCTTCCTATCCTTTCTTTGCCTCAGATCCTCACAACACGCCCTACAAGGAAGGAATCTTTGTGGGCTACAGATGGTACGACATGCGCAAGATGGATGTTGCATTCCCCTTTGGCTACGGATTAAGCTACACCACATTTGAATATGTTTCCTGTTCCCTAGACAAAAAATCTTTGACAGACGGCGATACCATAAAGGTAACTGTTACCGTAAAAAATACAGGAAAGACTGACGGTAAGGAAGTAGTGCAAGTTTATGTTTCGGACAGGACAGATTCTGTGCTTCGTCCTCCAAAGGAACTGAAAGGTTTTGAAAAAGTATTTATTCCTGCAGGAAAAACAGCAAAGGTAACATTCACCTTGGATAAGAGAAGTTTTGCATGGTACAGCACACAAGTCCATGACTGGTATGCCTCTAGCGGAGACTACGATATTATGATTGGATCTTCTTCCAGAGACATTCATCTTGTAAAGACCGTAAGCTACAAGGCAAAAAAACTTCTTCCCTTAACCATAAGCGAAGACACTGCTTTAGGCGACCTTATCCGTGACGAACGCACTTCAAAGCTGATTCTTTCGGTAATAAACAAAAACCGCAACCTAATTGATTCCGGCGGAGAAAGTTCCCGGGAGGCAATTTCTGAAGAAATGACTTATCAGATGAACGAGGCTAATCCTCTTAGAAATCTAAGAGCTTGGTACAATGTGTCTGATGCTGAATACAAGGTTATCATGAAGAAGTTAAAGGAAGCGGCAAAGGCTTCCTCCAAGTAGGAAATAAGGTAGAAGGCCGACTTTGGATCTTCCTGAGTCGGCCTTTTTTAGAAAGTGATTTTTAGTTTTTGAATTTTACGGCAGTTCCGTAGGCCACAATTTCTGCTGCTCCCTGCATTACTGTAGCAGAACCATACCGTATGCCTACAACTGCATCAGCACCAAGACCTTCTGCTTCGTCTACCATGCGCTTTGTTGCAATTTGACGAGCCTCGTTAAGCATTTCTGTGTAGCCTGCAATTTCTCCGCCAATGAGAGTCTTTAGTCCTGCCATAAAGTCGCGGCCAAAGTTCTTTGAATATACGACAGCTCCCTTTACAATACCAAGAGCCTCGTATTCCTTTCCGGGAATGTTTTCAATACTTACCAGCTTCATCTTCTTCTCCTGAATTTATTTCTTTGAATCTTAGCACAAGTGCAATTACTGTGCCAACAATCATGCATGCAATTACTGCTCCGTAAATGAGCAGAAAGCGGGCTTCCTTAAAGTTTAACACGGCAAAAAAAATGAACGCCAGTATAAAAGCAAGAAAGGCGCATATTACCACTGCTGTAATTAAGGCCCCCAGTTTTTTCTTCTGATTTTTATTCATCCGACAAATCCCGTGTTGCTCTGTTATTGCTCTGTAGTGCAGTGGTCTGCAGTGCCTGTTCCCGAGGTTTTTCCTGCCTTGAGCATTTCTTCCAGAGTATGCCAGCCCAGTACCGCGCACTTTACCCTTGCTGGCATAAAGCTTATGTTTTTTAGAGAGGCTGCTTCGTCCAGTTCTTCCAAAGCGGTGTCATCGTCTACCTTGCCCTGAATCATGTCCATGAAAAGGTTTGCAAGTCGCAAGGCTTCTTCTTTAGGCTGACCTATAATGTCGTCCAGCATCATGTCTACGCTTGCCTGACTTATGGCACATCCTGAGCCGTTAAATGTTCCGTCGCTTATGATTCCATTTTCGTCAATTTTAAGCTGAAGGTATATGTTGTCACCGCAACTGGGATTTACTCCGTGCAGGGTATATGTTGCATCCTCCAAGACACCCTTATGGTTGGGATTTATGTTGTGTTCGTTTAAAATCTGAGCGTACAGAGCCTTTAAGTCCATGAGAAAATTATATCAGATTTTGCTTGCTTAGCCAACTGCTTCTTCGGGAGAACTCTTATTCTAATCCCATCCATAAGTAAAAAATTACATCCCTGTAATTTTTAACTTGCGAGTTTTTTCAAAACTCGCATTAGGTGATTGGTAAGAATCTGACACAACCTCCGTGTTGCTACCTTTTTGACTGTTATTCTAATCCCATCCATAAGTAAAAAATTACATCCCTGTAATTTTTTACTTGCGAGTTTTTTCAAAACTCACATTAGGTGATTGGTAAGAATCTGACGCAACCTCCGTGTTGCTCCTTTTTTGACTGTTATTTTAATCCCATCCAAGTGCGAACCTGAGCCAGCTTTTGTGCAAAGACATGCACTTCTTCTTCTGTGTTGTAAAGGTAAAGGCTGGCGCGGGCTGTTGAGCCAACTCCTAGTTTTTGCATGAGAGGTTGGGCGCAGTGGTGACCTGCCCTAATTGCAATGTGCTCGCTGTCAAGCATGGATGCAATGTCGTGGGGATGCACTCCGTCTATGGTAAAGGTTACAATTCCAGAATGCATTGCAGGGTCAGGATGCCCTATAATGTTTACATGAGGAATCTGCCTTAGTTCTTCCATAAGAAGGGCTGTAAGTCTCGTGTCGTTTTTTTCTATTTCGTCAAGTCCAATCTGACTAAGAAATTCTATTGCTGCCTTAAGTCCCACTGCACCAGAAGCATTTACGGTTCCTGCTTCAAACTTGTGGGGAAGTTCTGCGTAGCTTACTTCTTCTCGGGTAACATACTCAATCATTTCTCCGCCGCGGAGGAAGGGGGGCATTTCTTCAAGAAGTTCCTTTTTTCCGTAGAGTGCTCCTATGCCGAAGGGACCGCAAAGTTTGTGGGCGCTTAGTGCAAAAAAGTCTGCATTTAAATCCTGTACATCAACTTTCGTGTGGGGAGTGCTCTGTGCGCCGTCCACCACAACCACAGCACCCTTGCCGCCGTTTCCAGTTTTGTGGGCGTAAGAGGCTATTTCCTTTACGGGATTTTTTATGCCAAATACATTGCTTACATGGGTTATGGCTACCAGTTTTGTCTTTGAAGTAATTTTGGATTCGTATTCTTCTTTTGAGATTACGCCTTCATTTGTACATTCAAGAAAAACTACCTCAGCCTTTTTTGCATCGCATATCATTTTCCAAGGAAGAAAATTTGAATGATGCTCCATTGCGCTTACCACAACCTGGTCACCTTCCTGAATGTTCTGCATGCCCCAAGTGTAGGCCACAAGGTTAAGGCTTTCCGATGCGTTTCTTGTAAAAATTATTTCTGCACTTTCTTTGGCGTTTATAAAATTTGCAACTGCTTCTCGGGCGTTTTCGTAGGCGTCTGTTGCTCTTACGCTAAGATTGTAAAGTCCTCTTAAGGGATTGGCGTTTGCGGTTTTGTAAAAGTCTGTGATGGCATTCAGAACGCAGTTTGGCCTCTGCGTGGTTGCAGCGTTGTCAAAGTAAATTATGCCCTCGTTTTCCCTTGAAGTAAAAAGAGGAAACTGCTCCCTTATGTTTTCCAAACTTATCATGCAAACTGCTCCTCAAGAAAGAGTCTAATTTTTTCCTTTACATCCTCGTCGGGGATAAATCTTGCTACGGCATTGATTTTGCTTTTTGTAAGCATTGCGCTGGCGGTCTTTTCGTCAATGCCTCGGCTTTGCAGGTAAAGGAGGGTGTCTGGGCTAAGTTTTCCTATTGATGAACCGTGCTTTCCTTCCACAGCTTCTTCGTCGCAAAGAATTACAGGCATGGACTTGTTGTCTACGGTGGGACTTAGCAAAAGAACATCTTCCTGTTCTTCTCCAGAGGCGTCAACGCATCCCTTGGGAAACTCTATTGTTCCCCTCCAGGCCTTCTTTGCACTGCCAGAAAGAACTCCGCTAAAAGTTCCATTGCTTTCGGTCTGTCTTCCTTCGTGGCGTGCAATGTAGTTTATGTCAATAGAATCTGTTCCGTTGGCGCACCATGCACTCCGCTCAAGGCAGGAGGCCTTGTATCCTGCAAGGACATTTCTTGAACCAGTGAAAATGTTCTTTGCAGAAAGTTCTACCTGGGTAAGTTCAACACAGGCTTGGTCATTGCACTTTGTGGCAAGTCCCAAAGCAACCTGGGTGTTTTTGCCAAGACAGTTTACTGTGTAAATGCCCACATTTGCCCTTTCTGAGGCAAGTACCCTTATTCTGAGGCAGACAAAGCCTTCCTTTTTTGCATTCTGCTTCTGGCTTAGGGAAAATATAAAACTTGAGACGCTGTCTTCTTCCGCAAGAATTTCTATGTCTTGAACAGCTTGTGTTCCGTCCTCAATGTCTATTTCAAATTTAACTGCAGGAGAATTGCTTCCTTTTTTTACCGTAAGTCTTTTTGTTTTGCTTCCCGTCTCAAGAAGGGCCCTGTCAATTAAAGAGTCCATGTCTGCACCTAACTGAGTTGTAAGTTCCAAAGCTTCCCCTGTGCGTTCTTTTGGACTAAATTCTGAAATAGTAATTTCTTGGGGTAGTGGGGCAGAGGGTTTAAGTTCAAGGACACCAGTAACTGAAGCGTCCAAATGTCCGTGGTTTATGTGCAGATGATGCCATGTAAGTGAGGGAAACTGATTTACATTCGTGCTAATTTTTGTTTCCATTACAGTCCTCCCTTCATTTCAAGCTGAATAAGGTTGTTCATTTCTACGGCATATTCCAGTGGCAGTTCCTTGCTTACAGGGTTTGCAAATCCGCTTACAATCATTGCCCTTGCTTCGTCTTCGCTTATGCCCCGGCTCATTAGGTAGAAAATGGCCTTGTTGGAAATGCGACCTATCTTTGCCTCGTGACCTACATCGCAGTCGTCAGTCATTATGTTCATTGCGGGAATGGTGTCTGAGTTGCTGTTGTCATCAAGCATGAGGCTGTCGCAGTTTACGCTTACCTTTGCACCCGTGGCACTCTTGTTTACAATTACGCTTGAACGGTAGGTGTTTTTTCCTCCAGACTTGCTGATTGACTTTGAGCTTATTACGCTGGAGGTTTTTCGTCCTATGTGAACCATCTTTGCACCTGTGTCCAAATCCTGACCAGCACCGCTAAAAGTGATTCCTGTAAAGTCGCACTGGGAACGCTCCCCTTTTAAAATCGTGGTGGGGTAGAGGTAGGAAACATGGCTTCCAAAACTTCCGCTTACCCATTCCATTCTGGCATCGTCTTCTACAAGAGCTCGCTTCGTGTTCAGGTTGTACATGTTCTTTGACCAGTTTTCTATGGTGCTGTATCTTAGGCGTGCACCCCTCTTTACATAAAGTTCAACGCAGCCAGCATGAAGGTTTGCCACATTGTACTTTGGCGCAGAACAGCCTTCTATAAAGTGCAAGTCGGCTCCCTCGTCAACAATAATCAGGGTATGCTCAAACTGACCCGCTCCCGCTGCATTCAGTCTAAAGTATGACTGGAGGGGAATCTTTACCTTTACGCCTTTGGGAACATAGACAAAACTTCCACCACTCCAAACTGCTCCGTGAAGGGCTGCAAACTTATGGTCCGTGGGGGGAACAAGATGCATGAATGTTTCTTTTACAAGGTCTGCATATTCTCCTGTAAGGGCGCTTTCCATATCCGTGTAGACTACACCCTGTGCGGCAACTTCTTCCTTTACATTGTGGTAGACTATTTCGCTGTCGTACTGTGCTCCAACTCCTGCAAGACTTTCTCTTTCTGCTTCGGGAATGCCCAGTTTTTCAAAGGTGTCTTTTATGTCTTTGGGAACATCTTCCCACTTTGCGGCCATTTCTGTCTTTGGCTTTACATATGTTACGATTTTCTGAATGTCCAAATCGTGAATGTCTGGCCCCCAGTCTGGTTCGTTTGTCTCGTTGTAAATGTCAAGGCACTTAAGGCGGAAGTCTTTCATCCAGTCGGGGTCATGTTTTTCTTCGCTAATTCTTTCTACTATGGATTTGTCCAGACCCTTACGAACCTTGTAGAATTCAGAATCTTTTTCTTCGTAGCGGAAGTCGTATAGGGAACGGTCTATGTCCTGAACCTGAGTTTTTTCTTCCTGAGGCATTACTGTGCGCCTCCTTCTTTTTTCATTCTGTCTGCAAAGGCCTGAGTTACTGCTCCGTTTGTGCGTACTGCATCCATTGCGTTTTTTGCGGCAAGAGCAAGTTTTGCCTTTCGTTCAGCTTCTTTTATTTCTTCGGGAATAAAGGGATCAAATCCTTTTTCGTTTATTTCCTGTACAAGAGAACCGTCACCTTCTTTTACTATTCTTCCCGAGACAATGATGTGGGTCTTGTCTACATGTAGGCTTTCAAGAATTCGGGTAGAGTGGGTGATGATTAAAAGAGCGCCACCTGTTTGCTTTTGGAATTCTTCCACTCCCTTGCTAACTGTGCGGACTGCATCAACATCAAGTCCTGAGTCCGTTTCGTCAAGGATTGCAAATTTTGGCCTTAGCATTAGAAGCTGAAGAATCTCGCTCTTCTTTTTTTCTCCGCCTGAAAATCCCACATTAAGGTCTCGGTCGGCATAGTTGTGGTTCATGGCAAGAAGATCCATTGCAGCCTCAAGTTCCTTTCGGAATGCCATCATCTTTATGTGCTTTCCCGTAACTTGTTGTAGGCTTGAGCGTATAAATGCTTCCAAAGAAATTCCCGGTACTTCAAGGGGGTCCTGGAATGTAAGGAACATGCCCATCTTTGCCCGTTTGTCGGTGTCTTCTTCGGTAATGTCCTTTCCATCAAAGAAAATCTTTCCGCCTGTAACTGCGTATTCGGGACTTCCCATAAGGACATTTCCCAAAGTTGACTTTCCAGCTCCGTTTGGTCCCATAAGTACATGGGTTTCTCCAGGATTTATGGTAAAGGATATATCGTTAAGAATCTGTTTATCTGCAATTCCTGCACAAAGCGACTGAATCTGAAGCATGTAAAACTCCTTTGCATCTGGATTTACTGTTTTCCTTAGTGAAGCACTAGGTTTATCTAAATATACCTTTTTTTTATGCATAAGGCAAGTAGTTTGGTTAGCAATGGCTAACTTTTTATGAGTGGAATTTAATTCTTTTTTCTGATATACTCTGCACAAATTGAACCAAGGGGGGCAGTATGCTGCTTGCAATCGACATAGGAAATACAAATGTGGTCATAGCCGTTTTTAAGGGAGAGGAAATAGTCCACACTTGGAGGATTGCCACTGACACAAAACGCACTGGAGATGAATACAAGTCAATACTCCTTACGCTTATGGATGATGAAAAAATTGCCTCCGACCAAATTGACTGTGCCGCAGTAAGTTCGGTCGTACCTGATTTGACAGGACCCTTCATAACTGTCGCAACCCACTTTGCCGGAAAAAAGCCAGTGATAGTAAATCCCGACATTTACGACAGGTTGCCTATAAAACTTCCTGAGGGTGCCGCCCACGAAATAGGAACTGATTTGGTGTGCAATGCCGTTGCCGCATGGAATCTTACCCACAGCGCAAACATAGTGATTGACTTTGGTACAGCCCTTTCCTTTACCATAACCGACCAGAATGGTCTTGTTCGAGGTGTTGACATAGCCCCCGGTTTGGGAACTGCCGTTCACTCTCTTTCTTCTGGTGCAGCCCAGCTTCCCACGGTTCCACTGGTGGCTCCTTCTTCTGCCATAGGAACAAACACCATTCATTCAATTCAGGCGGGAATCGTACTTGGCTACAAGGGACTGGTGGAATATCTTATTTCGCAGATAAAGTCTGACCTTCACAAGCTAACAGGCGTTTCTGAAGATCAGGTAAGGGTCGTTGCAACAGGCGGACTTAACAGCGTCCTTAAGCCCATTACAGATGTCTTTACCCATGTGGACCGCTCCCTTACCATGAAGGGCCTCCGTCTGATTGCAGGCTACGCCAGCTAACCTTAGGCGCTTATGCTTACAAGGGGTGCTTTATGCTAAGGCTCGCGCCGTTAGTCTTCCCTTGTAAGGAAATGCTCCCACTGAACGCCTTCCCCAGACTCCACATCCCTAGTAAGTCTTGAGCCAATAATTTTTTCTTCCCAAACTGGCGCAATTCCCGGAGAAAGAACTTTTTCTGTGCGCAGGACGGCAATATCATTTTTACTTATAGTCTGACCCTTTTTTATTGCTCTTAGATAGTGAAGGCTTCTGTTTGTACGCCCATAGTTTGCAGTTTCGCTTTTTGCAAGGCGCTTTATTCCGCTTCCCAAAATCTTCTGAATTTTTTCCATACCAAATTCATCCGCAAGTTGGGAAACAATTTCCTTTACAGCCCCTTCTGGCACTCTGTCCTGTCCGGTAACATTCCCTCCGCCTAGAGCAAGTTCTTCCTTTTTCCATCGCTGAATCACTGCCTCAACTTGATGCACTGCATGAACCATTTGGGCAAACTGCTCAACTTCCAGAGCTACTGGGTCATCAAGTCCGTCAGTCTTTCGGCTTAGGGTTATGTGCTTTTCTATTACCGTTCCTCCCATTGCAGCAGTAAGAGCAGGAACCAAAACTGGTGTAAGGGAATGATCGCTTATGCCTGTGGGAATGCCAAAAATATCAGACAGAGTTTTGACGCACTTTACATTGTATTCTTCTTCGGGAGCAGGATAGCTTGTTATGCAGTGGAGCAGGGTAAGGGGTGCAAAACCTTTTTTAGTGCATTCGGCTTTTTCGCCTTTTGTAAGAATGTCTACAGCAGTTTCTATGTCTCCAAGTCTTGAAACTCCGCTGGAAAGAATTAAAGGCACTTGCCCGTAACATTGGGAAAGTTTATTTAAAAGTGGAATGTGGTTTACCTCGGGACTTGCAATTTTAACTGCGTCAGGATTAAGAACCAGCAGTTCTTCTAGAGAGCGAAGTCCAAAGGGTGAACATGCAAACAGTAGACCCCTGCTGTGGGCGTAAGAAAGGCATTCGGCATAAAAGTCAGCGCCAACTTCCAGTTCTCTAAACCGCTCGTACAGGCTGATGTTTCCTGTGGGAAGGGAGACAAACCCCGTGTTAGGGTGCAAGATTTCGTCAGCATATACCCACTGAAACTTTACGCAGTCGGCACCAGCTTCTCCAGCACCGTCTATAAGTTCCTTTGCCTTCTGGAGTGAACCATTGTGCGATGTACCAATTTCTGCAATGACTATCATGCTTCCATACTACCATCTAGCGCCTCAGAATTCAACCTTGATTACGTATAAAAATGGTGGTAGAATGTATACATGATAAAGTATTTAGTGAAGATGCTTCAGGCACTCAGTTCAAATACATCGCCTGCCCAAATTGCCCATGCCGTTTCCTGCGGACTAATGCTCGGCTTCATACCCAAAGACAATATCCTCTGGTATGTGCTTTTTGTCTTCATTCTTTTTCTTCGCATTCAGAGGGGAACATTCGGACTTTTTATTCTGATTGGTGCACTTTTAGCTCCCCTTGCAGACCCCATCTTTAATGATATAGGCTATTGGATTCTTTCACAGGACTCCCTTACTCCAGTTTTTCAGTCTCTACTAGACATTCCCTTTGTGGCATTTACAAAAATAAACAATACTGTAGTTCTAGGAAGTCTTGTGGGAGGTCTTGCGGTCTACATTCCTGTCTGGCTAGTGTCAAGGTTTTTCATCTTTATCTGGCGAAAATATATTGCGGCAACCGCGCGTCGGTGGAAGTTTGTAAAAGTCCTTAAGCAGATTCCTCTTATAGAAAAAATTGTTGATGTTGTAACGGAGGGAATGTGATGAGCGATGAAGAAAATAAAGACGATTCCCTTTTGCCAGAGGAGGTCGCCAGTGAACAGCTAGAACTTGCTGGCGCTTCTGAAAAGGAACTTGAAAAACTTAAGAAGAGGGACATTAAGGAACTTCCCAAAAAGAAACTTCCCTCACTTTTAAAACGAAGTTACAGTCAGTGGGCTCTTGAAAACATGCTCATAAAAAAAATCTACATCCCCGAAGACAAGGTCTTTTTAACTTCACTCTTCGTACAGGGTGCGGATCCAAAGCACGAAAATCGCTATGCCGTTCCTAGCGACAGACTTTTTTCCCGCCGCGAACTTGCAAGGTGCAAATCTCTTACAAAAGCCATAAACAGTCACCGGGGAATAGTGCATGTAATTCCTCTTGTGGCAACTGTGGTCTTTATTCTGCTTGCGGCTGCTGTAGTCATGGCATTTAAAAATCAGATTGCCCACAAGGCCATAGTTACAGCCTGCGAAAGAGTGTTCAAGGCAAAGACAGATATAGACAGCGTTAACCTAGAAATCTTAGGTTCTTCCATTACCATAAACCACATTCAAATTGGAAACCGAAATTCCCCAATGAAGAATCTCTTTGAGGCTCAGAAAATAGAAATAGATTTTAACCTAACGGAAGCACTTAGGGGACGCTTTGATGCAGAAAATCTTGAGGCAACAGGACTTGCCTTTAATACAGACAGAACATACAGTTGCTACATTCCGGGAAGCGAAACTTCTGTAGGCGAAGACATTCTTAATACTCCATTTATGCAGAGCGTTCAGACCCGTGGAAAGGAAGCCCTTGACACCCTCTACACGGAGGTAACGGATGTTCTTGGTGGCGATGACATTGATGCAATTGTACAGAATGTTCAGAAGCAACTCCAGACTCCAACCCTGTTTACCCAGACCCTACAGTTTGGAGAAGGCATGGTAACAAAGTGGGCCGCAAAACCAAATGAACTAAAGACTCAGGTTGACGATTTTGCAAAAAACATACAGGATCTTCAGACTCTACAGGTGTCAAAAACTTTTGATGCTGAAATTCTTCGTAGCAATCTTACAAAGATAAACAATGCCATTACCGCAAGTCAGAGCATAAAGGCAACAGCAGAATCTCTTGTGCAAGAAGTAAAGACAGATGCGAGTAGTGTTCAGTCTCAGGCCGAAAGTTTTACTGCTGCTGCAAAGGCAGACATTCAGTTTGCAACCGACAAGCTTACCTCAATAAAAAACATTGCTTCAAATTCCACTACGATTTTTACCAGCGCATTGGATTCAGTGGGATACGACATTATGGGAAAATACTATCCCTATGCAAAGCAGGCAATTTCTTATGCTGAGGAATTGAAGAACAAGTCTGATGAAGAAAAACCTCAGAAGGAAAAGAAAAAGACCCTAGACAGAAACCGCATGGAAGGCACTACATTCTGGTTCAGACCAGACAAACCCACCTTCCTTGTAGAAAAGGCATCTGTAAGCGGTAACGGTTTTTCTGGTTCACTTACGGAAGTTACAAACGATCAGAATGTTCGCGGACTCCCAACCCTCATTAACATTAACTTTGACATTTCCAGCGTTTCAAATCATGTTGATGCCACTTTGGACATGAGGCGAAATACAAATGCACCACTTGTTGCAGTTGACTATAGTGGAAGCGGATTTGCGGCAAATATAGACGGTAGGAACATTGCGACAAAGAGTGGCGTTCCTTCCATAAATGGTACTGCCGTAATAAAGCTTTCGGGTAGCGGAGGAAACAATCAGTTTTCTGCAGGAGGCTCTATTGCCCTTGATCCTGTAACCCTTACCAGTGACGGTTTTGAAAACGAAATGATTACCCGATACTATCAGACTGCTCTTGGTGCGGTTACGCGAATTAACATGGGAGTTACCGCAGGCTACACAGAGGCAAGTGGCGCTTACCTTAATTTGGACGGAAACTTTGCAGACCAGTTTGTTGCAGCCCTGTACGCTGTGGTTCAGACCATTGGAATGGACGCAAAGAATTTTGCCCTGCAGAAAATTCAGGACGAAATAAATTCTTCCCAAAATGAAGTCCTTGTGCAGGCAAAGAAGATTCTTGGCATAGAGGGTGACATAGACTTGCAGAATCTGCGCATCTCTGACATGCAAACAATCCTTGAAAACAAAAAGAAGGAAGTGGAGGCTCAGCTTAAGAAGGTAGCCGCCGATGCCATGATGGAAGGAGTAAAGCAAACCTTCGGCTCAGAAGACCAGGAAGCCGCCGACGCCGCCGCCACTCTCTTACAGAAGTGGGGCTTTTAGTAAGAAGTTGAGCGGCAAGGAAGCCGCATAAGACCCTTACCCAATTGACAGCAAGAATTTGGAGAATCCAAATTCTTGCGACCACAAAGTTACAGGATGTAAGTTTGTGGTCATGGGGCTTTTAGTAAGAAGTTGAGTGGCAAGGATGCCGCGTAAGGCTCTTACCCAGTGGAGCGACCACAAAGTTACAGGATGAAAGTTTGTGGTCACTTTGCCTCTTGACGCATACCCTTATTTTATGCTAACCTATATTACATTTTCTTTTAGAGGAGTTCCCGATGTCAGGACACAGTAAATGGTCTACCATTAAGCACGCAAAAGGTATTGCAGACGCAAAACGCGGAGCGTTGTTCACAAAATTCATTAAGGAAATTTCTATTGCCGCAAAAATGGGCGGTGGAGATCCTGCTTCTAACCCTCGTCTTCGCACTGCCATTCTTAAGGCAAAGGCAGCTTCAATGCCTAAAGATAACATTGAGCGCGCAATTAAAAAGGGTACAGGCGAGCTTGGTGCAGCAAACTATGAAGAACTTGTTTACGAAGGATACGCAGCTGGTGGTGTTGCAGTCCTTATCGAAGTTCTTACAGACAACAAGAACCGTGCCGCAGCCGATGTTCGCAACATCTTTAACAAGAACGGTGGTAACCTTGGAACAACAGGTTCTGTAAGCCGCATGTTCGAACGCAAAGGCGTTATTGAATATGATGCAGAAAAAGTAACTGAAGATGAACTTATGGAACCGGCTCTTGACGCTGGAGCAGAAGATATCAACACTGAAGACGGAGTTGTAACCGTTACAACAGACCCCTCTTCATTCGACAAAGTTCTTGAAGCACTTCAGGCAAAGAACTATGAGTCTCTGTCTGCTTCCGTAAGCATGGTTCCAATGTCATATACGGCAGTTGATGCAGAAACAGCCAAGAAGGTTGCAAAACTCCTCAACAAGCTGGAAGAAAACGATGATGTTCAGAATGTCTACTCAACAGTAGAATATCCCGACGGATTCGATCCTGACGAAGCATAAGTTTTTTCTGTTTTGGAAAAGAGGCGCTCTGTTTTGCAGAACGCCTCTTTTTGTTTTTAGGGTAAGGTTATGGCAAAAAAAACAAGGCGAGTCTTGGGCATAGACCCCGGACTTGCAAACATAGGTTTTGGAGTTGTTGACACTTGCGAGGGAAGAATCCGCCTGGTAAGTTACGGTGTCATAGAAACATCTCCAGAAGAAGACCATCACCTAAGACTGCTTGCCATTTACAATCGTCTTCTTGCCGTCATAAGAGAATTTTCTCCTGACGAGGCCGCTATGGAAACCCTGTATTTTTCTCGTAACGCCTCCAGTGCAATGGCCGTAGCGGAAGCAAAAGGTGTAATCACATTGTGCCTTGCCCAAAATGCAGTTCCGCTTTTTATGTACACACCAAACAAAATAAAGTCCAGCGTAACAGGAAGCTCTGGTGCAGACAAGGAAACAGTAGAACGCTATGTTCAGATTCTGCTTAACCTTAAGGAACCGCCTTCCCCTGACCATGCCGCTGATGCCCTTGCAGGAGCCATAACCCACTGCCATTCAGTTTTCTAGGCTGTTGTTTTATGCTTTTTTTTGTGATATACTAAGCCCATGTTTAACAGTTTGTCCGGCACTATAACTGGAAAGTTTCCGCAGAAAGTTTTTATAGACACTCATGGAATAGAATGGGACATTACAGTTCCCGACACAGCACTGGATGCTCTTCCTCCTGTAGGTAGCGAGGCGAAGGTTTATGTGTGGATGCAGCATACGGATTCCCTCATGAACCTTTACGGATTTGCAAGCGCCCAAGATCGAGAACTTTTCTTTGACCTTTTAAAAGTTGAAGGAATTGGTCCAAAGGCTGCCGTAAAAATTATGGGAAACATTTCATTTGAAAGCCTGTCGGGTATTCTTGACTCTGGAGATGTGGATGCCCTGCAAAAAGTTCCAGGAGTGGGAAAAAAGACTGCCGCAAAAATGATTCTTCAGCTAAAGGGAAAACTTACCCTGCCGTCAGAAAATCAGACTGTTCGCAGTACGGAATCTTCCAACTTTGCAGATGTAATTTCGGCACTGGTAAATATGGGCTACGACAGAAAAGATGCTTCTCTGGCAGTGGGTGCAATAGAAAAACGGCTTTCTGAAGATCCTGACTTTGCATCTTCTTCCCAGCAGAAAAAGGAAGAACTCATTTTTAGACATGCCCTTGTGGAGATGAGTAAATGAGTAAAAGTGTTACCCCAAAAAGCCGCTACACCAGAAGCGAAAAAAAAGACATAGAGGATGATATGAACATTGTGGCCCAGTTGGCTTCTCAGGCTGCGTCTGCCCAAGATCCGCTTTCTTCCACTCGAACCGTATATGCCTCAGAGGCGGTTTCTTCTTCTCGTGTAGTTCGTGCTGATGTTGCCCTTGAAGAAGACAGTCAGGAATCATCCCTCCGTCCAAAAATGCTGGATGAATTTCTTGGCCAAAAATCTATAAAGGAAAATCTTTCTGTATTTATAAATGCAGCCCGTGAAAGGGAAGAAGCCCTTGACCATTTGTTTTTAATAGGTCCTCCGGGATTAGGAAAAACCACTCTTGCGCAGATTACTGCAAACGAACTTGGTGCGGACTTTAAAGTTACCAGTGCCCCTGCATTGGAAAAACCCGCAAACCTTGCAGGCATACTTTCTACAATTACTCCAAGAACAGTTTTCTTTATAGACGAAATCCATAGACTAAAGCCAGCTATTGAAGAAATGCTTTATATTGCAATGGAAGACTACGAACTGGACTGGGTAATAGGGCAGGGAGCCGCCGCAAGAACCGTAAGAATTCCCATTCCAAAGTTTACCCTTGTGGGTGCAACTACAAAGGCTGGCATGGTAAGCTCTCCACTTATAAGCAGATTTGGAATTATTCAGCGCTTTAACTTTTATGACCGTGAAGAACTTGCCTCTATAATCCGCAGGTCTGCAAACATTTTAAATGTTAGGGTAAAGGACGATGCAGCCCTTCTTATGGCTGACTGTTCCAGAGGTACTCCCCGTGTTACAAACAGACTGCTCCGCCGCATGAGGGATTTTGCCCAGGTTGAGGGAAGCGGAGTAATTACAACCGACATAGTAAAAAAAGGTCTTGAACGCCTTGGTATAGACAGTGCCGGACTAGAACGCTACGACCGCGAGATTTTGCTTTCAATCATAAATAATTTTGGAGGCGGACCAGTGGGTGCAGAAACTCTAGCCATTTCTATTGGCGAATCCATGGACACCTTGGAAGATTATTATGAACCCTACCTTATTCAGTGCGGATTTTTGCAGCGGACTCCCAGAGGCCGTGTCGTAACTGAAAAGGCCTATCTGCATCTGGGACTTACTCCCACAAGGAAAGACAATGAAGACCAGCGACTTTTATTTTGATTTGCCCCAAGAACTAATTGCACAAAAACCCTGTACCGAAAGGGGAAAAGACCGCCTCATGCTTTTAGACAGAACCACGGGAGCAGTTTCTCATTATCAGGTGGCAGACCTTCCTTCCCTTATAGAGCCAGGAACCCTAATGGTGTTCAACAACAGCCGTGTGCGAAGAAGCCGCTGTTATGCAAAAAAAGTTTCTTCTGGAAAAGAGCAGGAATTTCTTTTTCTTAACCCAGTATCTTCGGATTCATCTGAATGGAATGTTATGGTAAAGGGGGCTAAAAAAGTAAAGGATAACGCCCAGTATTCCTTTTCCGATTCTTCCCTTGCAAGGGTAGTTCACTCCGATGCAAACAAAGGAACTGAATTCCGCACTTTGGGATTTGACTTTCCCGTAACTGAAGACTGGTTTGAACGGAACGGACACATTCCCCTTCCTCCTTACATCCGCCGTGAAGACACAGACATTGATACTGAACGCTATCAGACTGTGTATGCGACAGAAACTGGCAGTGCAGCCGCTCCCACCGCAGGACTTCATTTTACAGAACCCCTGTTAGAAGAACTTAAAGCAAAGGGAATTGACCTTGCTTGGATAACTCTTCATGTGGGACTGGGAACATTTCTTCCTGTCCGTGCCAAAAACATTGAAGAACACCACATGCACGAGGAAGTGTATACCATAAGCGAAGAAGTTGCAAAAAAAATTAACGCCGCAAAAAAAGAAGGCCGTCCTGTTCTTGCTGTGGGAACAACAAGTGTTCGTACTCTAGAAAGCGCCTGTAACGAAAATGGACAAGTAATTCCTGGCACAAGGGGAACTCACATCTTTATGTATCCAGGCTACAGATTTAAGGTTGTAGACAGGATGTTTACAAACTTTCACACGCCTGAATCAACGCTCATCATGCTGGTAAGCGCTTTTGCAGGAAGGGAACACATACTTAACGCCTACAGAGAAGCCGTTGAGCAAAAGTACAGGTTCTTTTCTTACGGTGACTGCATGTTAATTAAGTAAGCTGACTTATTGAATATCTTAGCAGGTTAAGAAACTGAACTTTTATTCCTGTAGTGTCTTCCATTTCTCCCACTTGTTCGTCAAACTGAGCACCTGCCTGTTCAATAAAAAGTGCAATACTCTTTTGTGAAAGGGGAAGCCTTGCTCCAATTACGCTGTTTTCCAGTGCTGGCGAACGGAATACCATGCGTCCCGTAAGCACGATGCGAACATTTGCAAGCAGGGTGCCGTCCGTGTCTGCAAGAAAGACAAAATGTGCGCTTTCGTCAGTTATGGAATTTGAAGGACCAATCCGTCTGAATACCGCCACTTCCCATACATCAGTGGGAACCCTTATTTTTGTAAGAACAAATCCCTTGGGAATTTCTGTAAAGTGTGACAACTGAATGTTTTTAACTTCGTTCTGAGTCCTAAATTCAAGGCGAGAGTCCAGAGCAAGCAGGGGGGCCCAAAGAGTATGCTTTACACCTTTTGCGGCAATGTTTCCGCCTAAGGTTGCAATGTTTCTTATGGAAGGAGTTGCGATGGATTCAAGGGCGTCAAACAATACAGGAGGCTGGTTTGTCCTTCCTATGGCAATCATTTCGGAAAGGGTAATTGCAGGTCCAAAGTCTATAAAGTGCTCGTGCCTGTCAAAGCCCCTAAGTTCTGGAATGGAGCGAACAGTAAGAGCCTTTTCTTGTAGGACTTCTGTGTCTGTACCGCCACCAAAAATCTGAAGCTGGTCAGTTGACTTTGCGTGGTAGAAAACATCAGAAAGATTTTTTGCAATAAGTATTGTCTGATTATTTTTTGCCATAAGTCCGTTTTCCTTCCCGTTTGTGTTTTGACGCTATTGCATACAGAATGCCGTTTGCAAAAGTGTCCCTGTCGGTGCAGCATGGTGCAAGTCCGTCAATGGCCCTGTACAGGTCTTGTATTTCGGGACGGTATGTGCTGGTTATTACCTCGTAAGCCGTAAGAATTTTTCCTGCATTGCAGTAGCCGCACAAATGCATTCCCGCCTGAGAAAATCCCGTCATTATATCGTCATACTCAGGGTAGGTTTCAAAATGCTCCAAAGTTACAACGCTGCAGTCTCTTACCATGCCTATGGGAATTATGCAGGAAGGAGCAGTTTTTCCGTCCAGAAGGACCATACAGTTTCCGCAAAAGCCTTTCTGGCATCCGCACTTTACGCTGAATTTCTGTTCTCTTCGCAAGACCGTAAGTAGAGTTTCTGAAGGTTCCGCATCCACCACAATTTTTTTCTCGTTCAGTGTTAAAGAAATTTTCATTCTGTCCTGCCTTCCTCTTCCGTAGACTCCGCTTCATCCTGCTTTTCTGCTTCCTCTACCTGTTCCTTGTGCAGTGCAGAAAACAGTGAGTGGGACTTAAGCGGCAGTGTGGTAATAGTTGTTCCTATGGCCTGAGTTAGTGCCTGAGTGTATGCCGCCGGAATGATTCTGGGTACTAGGCTTCCAATCTGCATTGGATTGTCTTCCGACTTGATGAACATAATCTGGGTTGAAGCCGAAGAAAGAGTTTCGTTCTCAACAAGTGAAGAAAGAACCTTTTGCAAAGAAAGTTTTACCGCGCTTTCCGCCGCCTTGTAGTTTAAAAGTTTTCCTCCGTTTATGATTACAGTTATGTTCCTTATGAATGGCGTAAAGGTACAGGGGTCAATTTCTACTTCTATGGTTGCCGCCGCAAATGATGCCGAGTGAAAAGGCTTTCCGCTAAAGGCTTCGTTGTTCCATGCTTTTCGTTCCGTAGGACTAACCCTGCGCTTTACCGTAATGGGAAGAGCAGACTGTGCGTAAGATTTTTTTATTGCGGCACAGCATTTCTTTAAAAGCTGAGTCATGACGCTTATGCTACTGTATGCGCTGTCAGGAAAAAGGGGAACTTTTCCGTCTTCCGGGTGAGATGTGATTTTTACCGCACTCTTTGCAACCCCCAGTTCCGTAGATGTTATTTCTGTCCATATCGTCCTAATTGAATTTGAAACAGGGGGACTTAAAATTACAGCCGTTCCGTCCTTTTCTTTGGTAAGTGAAATTTCCTGATCTGCATTATACAGTTCGCTTCCATAGTAACCAGAACCTTCAAAGGCACAGGAAAAACCTACACCCCTTAACGGAGAAGCAAAAATGCCTTCTTCTTTAGAAACTTTTCTTTGCATTTCGCTTAAGTGGTATGCGGCATACTTTCTGTTAAAGTCGCTAGAAGAAGCAATCGCATCCAAAGTCTCGTGGATTTTTGTAAGTCCAAAGTTAAAGCGTCCACTTTTTTTTGCATGCTGGGAAATGTTCTTTTTTCTAAGCTCCACTGGCGAAAGAGAAGACTTTCTGCTAAGTTCGTTTATCTGATTTTCCAATGCATAAAAGGCAGAAGAGTCTATTGTATGAAAGTTAAAAGATGAAGGCGGCTTTGAAGACCTGTATGCAGTTGCGGTAATGCGTACATTCTGTGCTTCGTAGCATCCCATGGAGGCAATTACCAGTCGGTCTATTATTTCCTTTGCAAAGGGATTGTATGAGCCTGCGTCAACGCTTATGTCAATCTGCATGGCAAGAATTGTTCCCTCTGCATCAAGGGCACTCTTGTGCTTTATGGTAACTTCGTGTATGCAGTTCATAAACATGTTCTGCTCGTCACGGCTGAACATGAGTTTTATTGCGTGACCCGTAAGGTAGGATGCAATTGCTGCCTGTGCGGTTATTACCGAGTTGTACCAGATTCCGTTTGTCCAAAGGTTCAATGATTTTGTCTTATGTATGCTGATTGAATTTGCATCAAGCCCCATGGACTGCATTAGTATGTCGCGAAGGTTTGAGACCCACTGGGTAGGAGCATAAACTTCAAGATGTCCTTCCTTATACGAACAGATTGCACCGTCTGGCTCTCCGTAGTCGGGCTGCTGTATATTGTTGCACCATGTGTTTTCGCTTACCAGTGTCGCTTTTTCAAAAACAGAATCCAGTCCGGGAACAGTGCCGTATTCCAGAGGTGTAAAGCAGGGACCTTCTTCCAAAACTCTTTGTGCCATAACTGAAGAAAAAAGTTCTCTGGATTTGTCAGTTTCTTCAAGATAAGATTCAAGGGGAGTTTCGTCTACAGTAATAACTACTTCCTGAGCATATTCGTTTACCTGTTTTTCGTCAGGACCAGCTATTATTCCTACCGGCTCTCCTTTGTAGGAAATGCTTCCTTCACAGAAAAGAGGAATCTTTCCAGAGGGCGTGTCTATGATGTTTTTTCCGGGAACATTTCTTGCTGTAAAGAAGTAGTATTCATCAGGCAAGTCTGGAGTTGTAATTGAAGTAATGCTTCCACTCTGGGCAGGACACCGTACGATTTTTGCATACCACATGTCCTTCATGTTCAGGTCGCTGTAAAATTCAGTCTGAAAGGCGACTGTTGCTGTCTTTTTCTTTCGCGGCTTTTTTTCAGACATGATGCTTTTCTCCGGTCTTGCGGACAGTTTCTATTACATAGTCACACATTTCTTTTGTCATGTCTGGCCACAGGGGAATTGAAACCGTGCGCAGATATTGGGCCTCTGCATTGGGAAAGTTTTTCTTTGTAAAGTCGGCATACAGTTCCTTCCAGTAGGTAAAGTGAAAGAGGGGAATAAAATGCATGCTTACGCCTATTCCTTCCTGCTGAAGTTCCTTTGCAAAGCAGTCTCTGTCACAGTCCAGTTTTTCCAGATTAAGGCGGAGGAGGTAGAGGTGCCAAGAGTTTCCGTCACCGTCAGGAGGTAGACTTACAAAATCAAAATTTGAAAAAGCCCTGTTGTAGTAATGTGCATGAACTTTTCTTTTTTCGTCAAATTCATTAGCTCTTTTAAGCTGAATGCGTCCTAAGGCTGCAAGCATGTCTGGCAGATTGAATTTAAATCCCGGTGCAATTATGTCGTATTCCCACGAAGCTCGAGGAGATGTGTAGCGGTCCCAAGTTGTTCTGTCCATTCCGTGCATGCGCATTACAGTCATTCGTCTTGCAAGGGATTCGTCCTTTGTGGTAACCATTCCACCTTCGCCTGTAGTTATTGTCTTTGTTACATAAAACGAAAAAACACCTATGTCACCCAGTGCGCCTGCATATCCATCTTTTGTCTTTGAGGGAAAGGAGTGGGCGCAGTCTTCTATAACCTTTACTCCGTATTTTTTTGCAATGCGGCATAGTTCCTTCATGTTACAAACATTTCCCCCAATGTGTACTGGCACTATGGCAACAACATTTTTTCCCTTTTCGCTTTCAAGAATTTTTTCTACAGAAGATGGATCTATGCTGTAGGTGTCTTTTTCTATGTCTGCAAAGTAAACATCCGCCCCTAAATGCCTTGCGCTTGTTGCCGTTGAAACAAAAGTGTAGGGTGTTGTAATGACAGCTTTCCCTGAACAAATTCCACATGCTTCCATTGCAAGAATCATTCCGCTAGTGTTACTGTTAACCGCCAGTGCATAAGGGACTCCTATGCGCTCTGCAAATTCCTTTTCAAATGCAAGGGATTCTTTTCCAGTGGTAAGCCATCCGCTCCGCATTACGGTAAGAACGGCATCTTCTTCTTCTTTTCCGATTGAGGGTTTGAAAAATGGAACTGATTTTATTTCTTCGCTCATTATAATACCACCTTTACAGAATGGGCCATGTCTGGTCGCTCGTCCTGGGCATAAAATTCATCAAGAGAGGGGACTGCCTTTCGCAGAATCTTTACAAGTTCTTCACGGTTTCTGTACAGCTGGGCTTTTGTGTCCTCGTACACGCATATGGGCCTTAACTCTTCAATAAGCTCCGAAAGCGTGTAGTTTTTGGGAGGAATTGTGGTAAGGGTAAGAAGCTTTGCATATTCCGTGGGAGTAGGTTTTTCTTCTTCTAGCCAGAGGGGTTCAAAGTTCCGTTCACCTCGGCGCGCTCCTATAAACGAAATGTCCACATCCCTGTAGGGTTCAAGTCCTGAAAATCTTATTACCTGCTCGGCCAGTTCTAGAATGTGTATAGGTTCTCCCATGTCCAAAAGATAGCCTTGGGCATTTTTTCCTACTCCGCCAGTTTGCAGAACCAGAGAACATGCTTCGGGAATTGTCATAAAGTAGCGTACCATGTCTTTTGAAGTTACGGTTACTGGTCCTCCGTTTTTTATCTGCTCCATAAAAATGGGAAGAATGGAACCCCGTGAGCCAAGAACATTGCCAAAGCGCACAAACATAAACCTCTGTTCTTCTCCTGTAGATAGAGCGGCCTGCATTACCATCTGCTCGCAGAGCATTTTGCTTACACCGTATACGCTTACTGGAGCCACTGCCTTATCCGTAGAAATGAGTACGAATCTCTCCACTCCAAATTCTATGGATGCGTCTAGGAGGTTTTTTGTTCCAAATACATTGTTTTCTATTGCCGCAACGGGATTTTCTTCCATCATGGGAACATGTTTGTATGCTGCACAGTGGAAAATTACATCAGCGTGAGTGTGGGAAATTATGTAGCGCACATATTCCCTGTCCCTCATGTCGCCAATTATGGGAACCACAGAGGCTTTTTCTCCAACGCCTTCCTGCTGAAGAATGTGCAGTTCCCTATAAATGTTTACTATTGAGTTTTCGCCGTGACCAAAAAGATAAAGTCTTTCTGCTCCGCCCGACAGAAGTTGCCTTGCAAGTTCACTTCCTATAGAGCCTCCTGCTCCAGTAATTAAAACCCGCTTTCCCTTAAGGTAAGAAAGACTTTCGTGCAGGGGAATGATTACCGGTGTCCGCCCAAGAATATCAAGGGGATTTATGTCTCTGGCCTGTACAAGATGTGCCTTTCCGTCTATAACCTGACTGATGGAAGGAAGAATCTTTATGCGCAAAAAGCCTGTGTTTACAAGAACTGCATGAACCTGCTTTATCCGTTCACCCTGAGCGCTAGGCATGGCTATAATGGCTTCGTCAATGGCGCTTACATTTAAAAAGGACGGAAGCGTGTCTATGGGACCTATTACGGAAATTCCGTCTATTTTTGTTCCTATTAAAGATTTGTCATCGTCAATAAAGGCCGCAACTTTGCCGAAGATTTTCTTTTTGGTCAGTTCCTTGGCAATCATTTGCCCTGCGAAACCAGCGCCCACGATGTACAGTTTAGTCTGAACTTTAGCCATAATGCCCCACCTAGTACAGTGTAGCACAGAATCCGCCTATGGGCAAGATAAAAAGGCCTAAACAGTATTTTTGGTTAATCTCTTGCTTTCAAATGCCGATTATGTAAAAGAGGGCTCCCAGTGGGTTCCCTGAGGGGATGTATGAATACCAAAAAATTCATCAGAGTGTTTTTCTTCTGTCTGCTTGCATGCTTTTCTGCACAGGTCTATGCCGAAGTGTGGTCAATTCAGGTCATTCAGCACGACGGAAACAAGGAAGACATACGAAGCTCATCCTACCTTATTGAGGATTCCCTTATGGAATTTTTCTTTGAGCGGGGGCAGATTGCATCGACTGTACCTGCCGTAACTTCATTAGGTTCGGCCTATGATTCCAAACTGGAAGCTAAAGCCATAGAGGAAGTTTCTGAGGGCTACTGCGACTATCTTATAGTTCTTGCAGTTGACTATGATACTGCCGACTCAAGAAATCCGGCGGCATCAATTTTAGAAAACATCTCGGCCATTGGCTGGAAAGTAATAGAAGTGTCAGATGGAAGCGTCATTGCCAGTGGGCGTGCTCTTCCTTCGACCAGTAAAAATTCAAAGGATATAGTTACATTTGTTCGTGAGATAGCGGCTAATATTGTCGCATCCATGCGCTGAATATGGGGTGGTATATGAAGAAAATTTGTGCGGCACTTGCATTTGTTTTTACTCTTTCGGTTTTCTCGGTAAGCCTGCATGCGGCTGAACTGAACGGTTCTGCAGAAGTTGCGGCAAGGGGATACCTTCCTTCCGGGCTTTTTGCAAAGGCAACAGGTTACCTTCCCGGAGATACGGTTAGCATTACCAATCCCACATCAGGGGTTACCGTAGACCTGCTTAACATTGGAAACCTTGAGCAGAAGGACGGCGTTATCCTGCTTATTTCTGCAGAAGCGGCAGATGTAATTGGACTTCCTGTCTACGCTAGCGTTCCCGTAAAGCTTAGCATTAGAACAGGTTCCATAGACGGCATTGTGTCTGGAAAAGCTATTCTTTCTGGAAAAATTGATGCAGTAAAAACTGTAGAGGACTATACCAAGGCTGAAGAAGAATTTGAGGCTGCCCGTAACGGCGAGACTGCTCCAGTGGAAAGCCCTGTAGCAGAAGATGCAACTTCCGTAGAAGAAGAAGAGCCTCCTGTAGAAGAAGAGCCTCCTGTAGAAGAAGAGACGCCTGTAGAAGAAGCGACTTCCGTAGAAGAAGAAACTTCCGTTGAGGAAGTTACGGAACCTGAGGAAGAAGAGCCTCTTGTAGAAGAAGAAACTTCCGTAGAGGAAGAAACTTCCGTTGAGGAAGTTCCTGAACCTGAGAAAGAAGAGCCTCTTGTAGAAGAAGAAACTCCTGTAGAGGAAGAAACTTCCGTTGAGGAAGTTAATGAGCCAGAAGAAGGGGCTCCTGTAGAAGAGTACATAGACACCAACGAAGACTTTAGCGATGATAAGCGTGATGTGGAACAGCCTTCTCCTGCCGAAATTGCAGAGGCCGAAGACAATGAAGAACTCTTTGTACCTGAAGAGCCCGAAGAAATTGTAGAAGAAACCGAAGCCGAAGAGTCTGTAGAAGAAGAATCTTTTGTTCCTGAAGAAATAGAAAATATAGAAGAGCCTTCTGACGATGACATTCCTTCTGAAGATGAGCCAGAAGCCTACATAAGCGATTGGACTCCTGATCCTGAAGAAAGTGAGGAAGAGGGGGAGCTAATAACGGACGAACCCCTTGTTGGCGTAGACGAAGAATTTACAGAAACTGATGACCTTTCTGAAACTGAAGAATCAGAGACAGAAGTTGAGACAGATGAAAACGAGGCTGAAGAAGCGGAAGAACCTTACGAGGAAGAGTCCGCAGAAGAAGAGCCTGTGGAAGAAGCCTTTGAGGCTGAAGAACTTGAGCCTGTAGAAGATGTCCTTGAGCCAGAAGAAATTGAAGAACCCGAAGCGGAAGAAGCTGAAGAAGAAGAACCAGAAGAAACAGAAACTCCTGCTCCAGTGAAGTCTCTTGTTGCCTCAGACGCCCTCCTTTCTGTAGACGAGAGTGAGGAAGCCGAAGAAGCGGTAGAAGCAGAAGAGCCAGTGGAATCAGAAGAAGAACTTCCCGAAGGTTACGGACCAATCGTCCTTATTCCTACAGAATCCCTTGTTCCCGAGACTTCTGTAAAGGCAGAAGAAAAGGTGGAAGAGCCAGCCCCTGCTGTTGATACAGAAAAACTTAAGGCCGAGGAAAGCTCACCTGTATACATTAAGACTGAGGTTTCTGAGAGCATCTCTGACCATGTTGTGGCCTCCGAGTCTCAGCTTGACTCAAGCAGGTACTATGTTCAGATTGCAATACTTAGCGAGAAGGGCAATATAGTTAACCTGCTGAACGAATACTCAAAGTATCCGATCATACTGATTCCAACTGCAAGTGGCGCTTACAAGGTTCTTGTAGGACCCCTTAGTGTAGACGAATACGGTGTAGTCCTTGCCAAGTTCAAGGCCGCTGGATTTACAGATGCCTTCATAAAGCGCATAAGCGGAGGAAGTTCTGCTACACCAGAAAAATAAAAAACAGCATCCCTTCCGCTGAGAATAAAAAATCCCGCACTCTGAGCATGTTAGTTCAAAGTGCGGGATTTTTGGACCTTGTAAAATTTTCTGTGTAAATGGCAGACAAATATGATACTCTTAAGGAGGAGTACAATGTTGGCCAAAACAAAAGAAAAA
>ERZ842401.515-NODE-515-length-56815-cov-15.758932_pt1 | contig 56815 bp, 47 predicted proteins | sample MGYA00521270_ERZ842401 | MGnify/ENA primary metagenome ERZ842401 (study PRJEB31892, sample SAMEA3878208) | bioreactor metagenome | biome: Moose rumen | place: Sweden | collected 2011-10 | study: EMG produced TPA metagenomics assembly of the PRJEB12797 data set...
CCGGCCGCCCGTCTGGAAGACTCCGCCGCAAGCTACGGCCGTCTCGCACATTACTAAGCTGGAAGGCTCCGCCGCAAGCTACGGCCGTCTCGCACATTACTAAGCTGGAAGACTCCGCCGCGAACCCGGAAAGGGTAAACCTTGTTTTTCTTAATTGATTGACAATCAGCGAATTACATAAAAACGGTACCTCGAATTCAAGGTACCTTTTTTGCGTAAAGTGCTTTGAATGAAGCAGTTAACGAAAATGCTCGGGTTTGGCTCGGGTTTGGCTCGGGTTGGCGCGGTGTGTCCTTCGGTAGGCTCAGGGTGACAGCCAGGGGGTGTCCCGGGTGCGGATACAGGTACATCCGAGTGGCAGGGTAGCGGCAAAAAGGGTTCTGAATGACGATACAGGTACACCCGAGTGGCAGGGTAGCGGCAAAAAGGGCCCTGAATGACGATATGGGTACAGTCCGGTGGCAGGGTAGGCGCAGTGGCGGCGGGAGCAGTACGGATTATCTACAGATTTTACAGAAAAGTATTGCCGACATCCCGAATAATATGTATTTTTGTTCCAAAGCAAACGGTCGTCGAATCGGCCGGTAATGAAATCAGGAGCATCATGGCCATCCCCCTCCAGGAGCCGCTCCCTTCACCAATAATATGTAATTATCCGGGACAGGTGCACTTATGCGCCCTGCCCATTATACACTGACACATAACGATACTATGTCAAAGAATGAAACAACTGCAATAATAGCTTCGGAAGCTATCACCACAACAAGCGATATGCCCTCTCAGAATAATGTAGAGAGCAAGATTGTCATGGTACGTAATGTACAAGTAATCCTGGACAAGGATTTGGCGAAGTTGTATGGGACCCAGACGAAGCGGCTCAATGAACAAATCCGCCGTAATATTGCAAGGTTCCCCCCGGAGTTTATGTTTCAGTTGTCAAAAGACGAATGGGACGCTTTAAGGTCGCAAATTGCGACCATAAAAGGAAGGGGGCGGCATCCCAAGTATTTACCATTTGTCTTCACAGAATATGGCGTAGTCATGGCTGCTGCAGCTCTGAAGACCGAAGTTGCAGAAAAGGCAAGTGTTGAGATTGTCAAAGCATTTGTTGCCATGCGAAGGTTCCTCGTGGCCAATGCTCAGGTATTTCAGCGCCTGGACAGGATAGAATACAGACTTTTGGAATCTGACCACAAGTTTGAAGATATCTATTCCAAATTGGAAGAGAAGTCCCTGAAGCCCAGGCAGGGCATCTTCTTCGACGGCCAGATTTACGATGCTTACGAGTTCATCTGCGACTTGATAAAGAGCGCCGCCAAGCGGATAGTCCTTGTCGATAACTACGTGGATGACACTGTATTGACGATGCTGGACAAGCGGGCGGCAGGCGTTTCTGCGACCATTTACACACAGAAGGCCGGCGACCAGTTCAAGCTGGACATAGCCAAGCATGATGCCCAGTACCCGCCCATTCCGGTATGGCAGTTCAAAATGTCCCACGACCGGTTCCTCATCATTGATGACAGGGTGTACCACGTGGGCGCCTCCATCAAGGACCTCGGAAAGAAGTGGTTTGCAGTTTCCCTGATGGAGGCGCAGGATGCCGACGGAATGATTTCCCGGCTCCAAGCGGGCGCCACCGCTTTCTGAATAGAGACAGAAGATGGTTGGGGCTGTCCCAGGCGGCCCAGGTGCGGATACAGGTCCACACAGGTGGCAGGGTAGCGGCAAAAAGGGCTCTGAATGACGATATGGGTACAGTCCGGTGGCAGGGTAGGCGCAGTGGCGGCGGGAGCAGTACGGATTATCTACAGATTTTACAGAAAAGTATTGCCGACATCCCGAATAATATGTATTTTTGTTCCAAAGCAAACGGTCGTCGAATCGGCCGGTAATGAAATCAGGAGCATCATGGCCATCCCCCTCCAGGAGCCGCTCCCTTCACCAGAAATATTGGACTTATTCAGAGAAATGTGTATTCCAACAACTTGGAACACGTCGGCTCTCCCCCTTACTTGTAATACTAACCAGCTATGGATATAGAGATTCCGAAGGGTAACAGCCGGGAAGACATTAAAGCCCGGAGAAAGATCATAAAAGACTTTTACGCATCCTGGTGCGCCGAGCATCCGGAGAAGAAGGTATGGAATGCCTCGTTGCAGGCGTATATTCACGTCAAATTTGACTCTATCAATGAGGCGTTGGGGCATGCTCCGCGGTCGGAAAGGGCTACGAGGGCACAGCTGAGATTGACAGAGACATTGTCGAAGGCCATATTTGTTGAGAGCGTACCCCCCAAATATGGCGACAAGAACCAGAAGAAGTTTTCTAATATGCTGTTGCTCAGGTGGAAAGGCAGCCGGGTACTGGTGGGTCAGCGCAAAAGTTCCGGCGAGTATGAGCAGTACTATATCAGCGGTGGTCAAAGAAAAAAATAAAGCCGTCAGGTAACGGCTTTTGAAATGGGGCTCGGACCAAGATACTTGGGAGGGTTGTCATCCCTTCAAACGAATTCCCCTTCGACGAATCCTGTTGCAAAGGTAAGGTTAATTTTGGATTCGGCAAATTATTTTGCAAAAAAAGTTTATGCGCCGTTGGGACAGATAAAAATGGAGGAGCACACCGTAGTGGCTCCTTCTCACGAACTTAATCGGGTTTACCCACCTGCCGGAGATGCCTCCGGCTCCCAGTCGATACTGCGAAGGTAAGGATTATTTTCGATTAAGCAAATGGATTCACGCAAAAGAGACCGCAACCGGAGGGAGGGCTGAAAGGGGTGAGGTGTGTTGGGTAAGCCTCCGACCAAGTACGTGTAAGTGACACGCGATTATATGTAAGTAACGGCAAATGCTTACGACGATTTGGCTATTTTCGGAAAGACCCCTCCGGCCTGGCGGCCACCTCCCCTCGAGAGGGGAGGAGTTTTCGGGGGCTGTGGGGCCCAGGGATGGCCATGGGATGAGCCCAGGTGCGGATACAGGTACACCAGAGTGGCAGGGTAGCCGTAAAAATGGCCTTGAATGACGATACGGGTACAGTCCGGTGGCAGGGTAGCCGCAAAAATGGGCATTTTTGAGGCTACCGGTCCACACGAATGGACCCATAGGAGCACTTGGGGTGCATAAAAAGAGGATGACCTAAGCCTTTTTGACTTTCGGTCATCCTCTTCCTTTTTGCATTTTTTGCGCACTTTGCGGTTACTGCTCGACGATGGTGAGGTTCTTGATTTCCCAGGTGCCGGCGCGGCCGTTGCCGTTGCTGACCATTACCGGGAAATCCGTCGTGGTTGTCGTCGTTGCGGAACGGTTCGCTATGGTGTTTCCATTATAGGTGGTCGCTTCATAGTAGAGAGCCTGGGAACTGCTGTTGGTGGCCTGTGAGAACGTTTCCACAACACTGCTGTAATCGAACGCAATCTTGAAGTTTGCCGTAAGGTATGCGGCGGGGATATCGGCCTGGGCCTTCACATACAGCCAGTTGCTGCCGTCGGGATAACTCAGGGAAACCGGATCGCTCCAAGTCTCGCCGCCATCGGCAGAGAAGCGGACCTTCGCGTCGTTCTGCATGTTGGCCTTCGAGTAGAAGTAGTTGCCCGCATGATAGAACGTGAGCTTGGCTCCGGCGGAACAGGAGAGGTCGATGGCCTTTGAAACCAGGCGGGTGCTTGAAGTGTACATCTGGTTGTGGTAATCGGTCTTGATAATTCCGCCTTCCTGATAAATTGTCGGGGCTTCCGTGGCACCGTAACCGGATGCTGCCGCACCATAACCCACGCCGGTGTTGGTGTTGTAGTAGTGGTACCATACGTGGCGCTTCTCGTAGGCAGGACCGGCGTTGAACGTAGTGTAGGTATGGAATGCCGCAGTTACATTGGTGCCGGAAGCGTTCTGGACCGTCTCGGAAACAATGGTGTAATCGCCGAAGCGGCTGTCGCTGTAGAAACGGCTGGGATCCAGGAACGTCTCGCTGTGGTACAAAGTTCCGGATTCCGGATGGGATGTCACCACGGTGACGGTATAGCTGACGCTCTGGCTTGCTGCTGCATAAGAGCCGCTTGCTGCTGCGGATGCCGTGTATGTGATGGTGGCGGTTCCGGCCGCGACGCCTGTTACCGCGCCGGCCGAAGTCACTGTCGCAACTCCGGTGTCGGAGGATGAATAGCCTGTCGTAACCGTTCCGCCGTATCCGGAAGCCTTGGTATAGCTGCCCGTTGTCGTAACGATGCTTCCCACCTTCACGACACGCACGGGCTCAGAATCCCAGGCTACGGCAAGCTGGCTCAATGTGAGGGTCGTTACGGTTACCGTATAGGAGTCTGATGCGCCGGAGTAATTCTTATATGCGTCGCAGGATGCAGTTATGGTAGCGGTACCTGCGGCCACGGCTGTCACGACGCCGGCGGAATTCACGGTGGCTACCGACGTATTGGACGAAGAATAGGTGATGGGCGCGCCGGAATTGGCCGTGGCGACATTGCCGGCCGTTCCTCCCACGTTCAGCTGCATGCCATAATACTGGAACTGTACTGAACCGCTTGCCGCGTTATTTGCGAAGGAATCCATATTGGTATAGTCGCCGCCGTCGACAGGGTAGAAGAAATCATTATCTGCCGAAGCAAACACCCAGACGGTTGTGGCGCTGTCGTCTACCAGGGTCTTGAACCAGCTGCGGAAAGTCTTGATGCCGTTGATGTCGGCAGCGGCAGCACTGTATTCAGACCACGAAATCGTGCGCTTGTAGAAGTAGTTGTTTCCTGTCTTGCCGGGAATATTTGTGGCTCCGCTCTCAACGGAAAGAGTGGCAAGGTCGCCCGCGGCAAGCGGCTTGGGGTAGAGGGTGTTGTCTTCCTGCTCGATGTAGAAGTCCATCGGGAACCGGGCTACGGTGAGGCCGGCGGGAATGGAGAAATCGACATAGCACTCAGTCCCTGAAACGGGATAAACTATGTCCTGGGCGTCGACGGAAAGGGAGAAAGGCCGCCTCAGGGTGAGATTGACGATTCGCGAAAGCCCGTGGGTGTTCTTGAATACGATGGGCTGTTTCCAAACCTCTCCCTGCTGGAGATTGCCGGCATCCGCACAGGTTATGGTCACTTTCCGCCATCCGCTCCAGGTGCCTGAAGTCTCATTGGTCTCGGATATCGATATGTCGCCCTCAGCGGAAACTACCTTGCTGCCGCTGGTGGCGTCGCGCACGACGGCAGAGATGTTGGCATTGTCGTCTTCAGTCAGGGTGGATATCTTTTCGCTCTTTACATACATGGTGAAAGATGTGCCGGATGTGATCAGGATATCGGTGGCGCTCACGGACAGGTGATAATTGTCATCCGCCACGTTGGTAAGGGCCTGCGACTCTACGGAAGCATCGAAGTTGTTGAGCGCTATGCTGTTGACCGCATCGTAAATCTTGCTGCTTCCAGGCCCGCTCACACTGGTTATCTTCAGTTTGTAGAGGAAATTGCGGAGGATGTTGTAGTATTTGTTGCCGCTTATCGTTTCATCGTAGTATACGAAGTCGGCCTTGTAGAAATACGGAGTGCCATTGTAGTTTGCATACAGTATCAGGAAAGGATTCTCATCGGCCCTGTAGGAACATTCGTACATGTAGTCGGCATTCTCGGCCGAATGGGTTCCGCCGGCATAGCCGATGAAATTGGCACTTACATAATCCGCATCCGTGCTTCCGCTGCTGTTATAACCGGGCGTAAGGGAGGACTGGTCGTCATAGATGATTTCCGGAGGCATAAACCCGTAATACTCCTGGTTCTGGGTCATGAAAGTATAGGGATTGGACTGGTCCTCCAGATTGGTGAAGTCGGCGAAACGGTCGAAATTGATCATCGTCTGGCCGCTGATTTCTATGTAGTCGTCCGTATTGTTGTTGAACGGAGTTATGGTGCCGTATTTGGGAGTGTTGAAGAGCTTGAAACCGAGAAGCTCAAAATTGGTGACGGAAGGTTCGACCTCCACCTGAACCTTCGCGAAATTCCTCGTCATGGGAATCTCGGACATGTCTGTGTCTTCGGTGATGAAGGTGTAGTGTTCGCGGGCCCAGTAGGCTACTACAGCGTCGCTGGTGACAAGGTCGCGGACGAAGGTGCCTTCGTCCACCATGTTGGTGCCGCCGCCTTCGAGGGAAGGAATTGTCTCGCTGCAGGCTATGAAGTGGACATAGCGGTCGCCCTGCAGTACGGAGGTGAGTGTGACGTTGAAATTGGTGATGTATTTTTCTCCTTCCGTTCCCGGAGTGAATTCGGTCTGCGGATGTGAGTATGTGCCGGGATTGGCTTTCACCACTTCATACAGGATGTCGCCGGCATTGAATACGGCAAGGTAAAGGGCCTTTACCTGCGGGGTTTCGGTGAAGGCTTTGGTGCCCCACATGCCATCGCTAGTGAGCGGAAGTTCGATGCTTCCGTTGATGGTCACGGGGTCGCCGTCCTTGAGTTCGGTTTCCTGCTGCCCCTGCAGCTCCAGCTGCTCACGCACGCATCCGCAGAGAACGGCCGCCAGAATTATATAGAGTATGTATCTGTAGTGTCGCATAATCAATAAGCAGTGTTGTGGCCGTTAGGATGGTAAACATTGGTTGCGGCTGCCTCGTCGCCCCAGTACCAGAGGTCGTAGACGAAACGCACGGAGAAGGTCGTGGCTCCCGAAAGGGTGCATGCATCCTCGTAAGAATAGAATGATATCGGCGTTGAAGAGGATGCCGGTACATATACCAGACGTCCGCTCCCGGCCCAGTAATATGTGTTTGTTGCATATAGGGCAGGAATAACGCCGTCTCTTTGTCGTGCAACAATAAAGGCTATTTCCGCTTCGGAGGGTATCCTCCAGCGTCCTGCCGGATATCCGGCTTCCTGATATGTGGCTCCGCGTTTCACGGCTGTATCGAATAGCAGACCGTTGTTGGCATTCAGCGCTGAAGAAACAAGGAATTTTGGAGCTATTATGTCACGATCGGTTTCAACTTGGGAGGTAATCAGAATGTCTCCCGGGTTAGACCAGGCAACATAATTTTCAGTACTTCCTGAGTAATGGAGGTATTTATAAAAATTAGTAACTATATCCCATGATTCACTTCCGGTATAGACAGTTGAGGCTTTCACCCGCGAATCCCCTATACGGTAATGATAGTCAACACTATTGGCCGTATAATAGTCGTTACTCGTGTTGAATGAAGATACGCTGATATAGGTTGTATAGAAATTCCGGTCGATAGTTGTATTCAAATTATAAATGGACCCCAAAACGTCACCGTATGAACCCGATTCTGTCGAACTATTGTAACCGGCTAATACTTGCTGTATTCCTCCATCCTCCCAGGTGCCCGCCCACTGAGATGTACAATGATAATAGAGATTGGAACTTGAATTATCTGTATATAAATAGTATCTCGTTTTCTCATTGATGTTTACCCATTCTCCCCCAGATAAAGTCGGGCGGTCATAACTGCCATATGTATAATCATCATTTTCGCTGTCACGACGCCAATAATAATAGCTCCCGTTACTTTGCAAGTAACCATAACACAATTGATACCTACCGGTATATGGATAGTATCCGGTAGCGTACGTCGCATTCTTTACCCTTCCAAAGTATCCGTTCACAAACACATCCCCCGCACTTGTTTTCCTTTCAAGTCGAATCGAGGGATTTTGGACCATGTGAATCTCCTGGCTGATGCCGTCACCATTTGTGACAGTAGCATAAGCTTCCCATTGACTGTATACGCCGGAAAGGCTGTGAGTTAATGTCACATAACCGGGATTGCTGAAATTCGTGGTGACGGAACTGAGCACCGAACCGCTGATCACCGTCTGTTTGGGATTAGCCTGGGTGTTGTCGTAATAAATTACCTTGGTAACGGTAACGCTGGAAATGGGCTTGGACGAAACATAAGTATAAGTGGCAGTCTCTGCATTGTTCAGCTCCACTTCCGGCTGGTCGATGACAAGATATTTGTAGGTTGTGAAGTCGCCCGGCACGAGGCCCTGGCCTGCGGAGGAGGAGAAGAACCAGGGCAGAATCAGGTAGGAACAGTCGGTGATGACCACGGTCTGGTCCTCGTCTGCGCCGCCAAGCGAGCTCACGTTCACGAAAATGCGGTAGAAGTGGTTCCTTTCGAACTTGAGCCCGGACATGTTGGGGCTGACCTGGTATAACTTGTAACGATAACCTCCCGTGGAGCCCTTGATGTGCCAGGGAATCTTGAAGACAAGTGCAGGCGCATTTGTGCTGAGGTCGGTCCAGGTAGCGGGATAGGAGTAGAACGGGACTGATGTGTAGTTGTACTCCGTCTTTCCTTCGACCAGCATGGAATCGCCCGAAGAAAGCTCCGTCATGTTGCGATAGTACGTGTTGAAATAGTCGGCGCTCTGGACGCTGTAATTCCCGTCCACCTTGCCGCGTTTAACTCCGTTTGCGAGCATGACCTGGACGGGCTGACTCAGGTAGGGCTCCCAGGTTTCGCCATCATCAGCGACAAATTCCGACGGCAGCCTCAGATACAGCTGAATCTTGGCGGCGGATCGCCTGACATGGACGCGCCCCGCAGCCGTCGTGGAACCGCCTGTAGTTGTCAAGGTGACGGTCGCGGGCTCTTCGGCACTCATTACAAAGCTTCCCTGCACCGTCTGGGCGCTGAAGTCGCTTTCCAGCACAAGTTCCTTGAGGGCGGGAACAGACGTGTCGGAGCTGTAGCTCAGGGGAGCGTTACAGATGACATAAGCCTTGCAGGTACCCGAGGTGGTGCTGCCGAACATCGCGGCGGCCTCGTCGTCGGTGAAGAATATCTTGACCTTGTAAACGGTGGAATCGCCTTCCGTGACGGCTTCGGCTCCACGGCCCAGGGCACTGAATACTGCAGGAGAATCTGTGGCACCCTCCGGATAGAAGAAGCAGTCTACACTTGCGATCTTGTTCTCGTTGTAGGCATCCACGCCACGGCTGTGATCCGCCTTGGTTTCGGCCGGCGGAGTGATATTCCCGAAGGTGAGTTCGATAAAATGGTCCGTCGCGTTTTCGGGGATTATTTCCCTTTCACCGCATGCCGCCAGGATGAACAGAACGGTGAGCAGGAGTGAATATGCGGTAATTCTCTTCATCTTAGTTTGCATTTTGAACAATGGTCCATTCCACCACACCGTCCATGTCCACCAGGTTGAGCATGGCGGTGGCGTCTCCATTGGAGTCAATTCCGTATATGCGGAGCTTCGCGCGGCTTGTGACCGTGGAAGAAGAATCCAAAGCCTTGATATACAGGTAGTTCATGACATCCTCGTCGATGGCGGCACGGATGGAAGTCACCTTTGTGACGCCGTCGGCCTCGTAAAGCCAGTTGCCATTCTCGTCGGTGAAACCGAAGGCGGCGTCTCCCACAAGGGAAGCCTGCCAGATCTTGTATCTCCCTTCTCCCAGCTTGAAGTAGAACTTGCCCATGCGGTTGTTGATGTAAACGTTGCCCGCCGGGTCGGCGTAATCTATGAAGGCTGAATCGTAAGTCAGACCCTGGATGACTTTGTTTTCGTCGCCGGTATAGTCGAAGTCGGTCTCTTCCAGCTCCCACGGGCGCGGAACTACGGTGAGTTCGAGCTGTTTGCCCGACAGGATGAGGTTTATCACGTATGCGCGACCGCCCTGGAAGGATGACACCACACTGCCGGAGACTTCCTTGGTGGAGTTGAATGTCACGGTGGTGGTTTTGCTGGGATCGGGAGTTTCGCTGTCGGTGATGTACGGGTCGTCAGGATACTGCCAGTCGGTCGGGGTACCTGAGTGGTAGGTGGTTGAACCGGGGCTGTAACCGAGTGAAGTCTCAGAGTATCCGCCATCATAATCTGATCCCGACAGCTTGGTACCGCTATTTCTCCGGCACAAGTCATTCCCGGAGTCTACCCAGCCTGAGGAGAATGCCCAATTGTCTGTTATTTTGTGACTACTACTTCCACTTCCACTTTTACGGTCAGAAACTCGCTCGCGAATATATGTCCGGGTATTGGTCTGGGTCCTTGTTCTTGTAACATCGCGGTGTTGGTTTGCCAGAGTATAAGCACTGACATAATACTGCGAATAATTCAAAGATACGCCTACACTGTTGGATGTGAGAGGAATGGCATAGAGGAAATACCCGCTCATCAAATCCGTGGCGCTTTCAGAGACGCCGGTGTATACATTGATGTTGGATTTGATGGTGGCCGCGTCGCCCGGATTCTGCAGGGACTGAGTAAGCACGTTCGAGCTGCTGAGGGTGTAATAGACAGTTCCGCTCACGTCTGTCCAGCTGGGTTCATAAGCCGAAGCGTTGTCCAGAAGCAGAGTCCCTTTCTCCTTGAAGCCGGTCAGGTTGACATTGTTAATCAAATACCTGCTGCCTTCGTGGGAGAATGAAACTCCGGTCATGCTTTGTCGAAGCGTTTGCGTTGTTGTTTGATGTTGAGTATACGTAGTCGTTTCCCGTTCAACGCAATAATAATAGGTTGTGCTGCTAGGCCCGCTCCCCGATTTCTTTGAATACACATATCGTATAGTCTGTACGGTCTCTTCAGGATCCGGATTATCGGACACAAGACTACCAACATTTGACTCGGTCGGATCGACGCTGTTCAGCTGGCTCACGCTTTCACCGGACAGGCTCCCCCTCACTGCAAAGTTGATTTTTGCGGTAGCGTGGCGGAAGTGCATGTCCACGGTGCCTTCGGGGGTGTAGTCGCTCATCTTCACGTCCTTGTGCGTGTTTCCGAAACTGTTGGATCCCCAAAGTATGTCCTTCTGGGCTTCAAGCTGGGAAGTGCTGAGGTCTGCCGCCACATAATTGTCGTAAACGATATACGGGCTCGCCTTGCCGGACGACGTGGCGACCTTGTCGTGCCAGGTATCCCAGGGGGCATAGGCAAAGAAGGTGAGGTTGTCGTTGGCGTTGGTAGGCCAGAACTCGTTCTTGCCCTCATGCGCGCTGCCGTCGTACCACTGATAGTTCTTCCAGGCCCCGCTGTCGTAGATGAACTTGCGGTTGTTGAATACCAGGCCCTTGACGACGTTTATGTCTTCGAACGGATCGGCTCCGGTATAATAGGCATAAAGCCCGAATCCGTGGTCTTTCAGATAGCTTTCGTCCACCTCATTGGCCTCCAAATCTGCCACTGCCTTGCTCACGGGCGTCCAGTCGCCGTCTCCCAGGACGGGATTGATGAGGATTTCGCTGGAAGAGGGAGAATATATGCCGGGCTCGGAGAGCTCTTCCCTGTTGCAGGAAAGGAGCGCTGCCGCCATCGCAAGAGCCAGGACGATGTAAATGGATTTTTTCATATTCTTAATTATCCTCTACGAAGACATCCTCGCCGGACGGGAACCAGTTTTCTACAGAAGCCGTAACGGAGATGGACTTGAGATTCAGGTTGATGGTATAAGTATATATCTTGCCGGGCAGCCAGGACGAACATGTGGGGCTGGCCAGGTTTGCGGTGAGCACGTTGTCCGAGTACTCGTACTCCTCGCCGGTTTTGTCGTCCTTGCTGCGCGTGAGGGAGTAGTAAACGGAGATGGTAGAGCCGAGGGGGAAAGAACTGTGAGGAATCATCAGCATGTATTTGTTCTTGTCCCATGTGTCCGTAGAGGGATTGTAGGCGATTTGTCCGGTGATGCCGGTGGCTTCGGCCTCTCCGGGGCGTTTGTCCAGAAGGTTGGACCATGTTTCCGTTACCGTAGTGCGGCCCGTGGCGGCATCGGAGGCTCCCGGCGTGGGCAGGCAGTTGCCGTAAACGTAGATGTTGTTGAACTTGATTCCGTTCACCGTCATTTCGACGTCCGAGTTGCCCGAGGCATCGAAATTCACGGCCTTTATCCTGACAAGGCTGAGCGCGTGGTGGAAGAAGAACTTTACCTTGCCGTTGTCGGTTCCGGTAAGGCCCTGCGCAGGGTTGTCATCCCAGATTTTCTTGCTCTGGTCTTTGCAGAGGTCGGAAATAAGGAGGTCGACATGGTCGGCCGCGTCGGGTTTTACCTGGTAGTTGAAGCTTACCATGCCGCTGTGCTCGTAATTCTTGTCAAGCACGGGCTCCACCACGGCGTCTTCATTTGGGGTGCCGTTGGTGTCAAGATGGTTCTGGTATGGGTAGTAAGCGAAGAACGAGATGCGGTCGAGCGTGTTCTTGGGCCAGAAGCGGGAGTGCTCGTAAGTGTAGGTATAGGCGCTGGTGGTGCCGCCTATGGCAACCTCTTCATTATAAAGCAGGTTGGGGGAGTTCTCGACACCGTCGCCCCAGCTCCCCGCCGTCCCGCTCTGCTGCGGGTGGAAATACCCGAATACGCCGAACGAAGACCCGAGCGGCAGGTTGGTGAATTCCACGAAGGATTCGTCGGCTTTGGTGGCTGCACTGCTCTTTTTGGTGTACCACGAGAAGTCGATAGGGTCTTCGGCCGGAACGTCCAGCACCTCCATCTTGCCGCAGGCAAAGGCCGCGAGCATGGCTGTCAAAAGTATGGCGTATCTTGCGTTCATCTCAGTTCACGGTTATAGTGTCGTTGCCAATGGTCCAGTCGGTTGCCACGGCCGATTCGAACTCGATGCGTTCGAAACCGGCGGAAATGTTATACACATAGTGCTTCCCGGGCTGCCATTCAGTGATTCCGGCGGTGCTCAGCAGGGCCGAGCCGGAATTGCCCGCATACACGATGTCTTCGGGATGAGAGGGGTCGTAAGAGGCGAAGTGGATATCGTAGCTGATGGAAAGCTCTGCCGAGGCTTGAAGCGTCTGGGGCATCATGATGAGGCGGGCAATGGTGGAGGAGCCGCTGAGGGTCACGTCCGCGATGCTGAAATTGCCTGCGCTTGTCTGGTCTGTCCATACAAGGGGAGACGCTCCGGGATTCCCGCAGGTGCCCTTCCAGTAGAGATCGCTCACATTGAAGGATGTGATTTGTGCATTGGTTCCTTCTGCAAGCACGAAATCCACAAGCGCGAGTGCATGGCGGAAGGTAAATGGAACGATGCCGTCGGTGGTGTTGTAGTAGGTCTTGTCCTGCTGAAGGGCGGCAAACATTATGTCCTTCTGGTTGGCAGGGTCGTGATCGACGGTGTACTCTACTACCGGGAGGCCCGTGGAGGAGGCGGTGTAGGCGCTGGTGCAGGCGGCGTCGGAGTAGAACTTCAGTGTGCCGGTGTTGTCGGTGCTGTAGGCGCCGTAGGGGTAGTAGGCCCAGAAGCTGATGGTGTTCTCCTCGTTGGCGGGCCAGTAGCGGATGGGGGAGTAGGAGTAGGCGGCGCCGTCGAAATCTACTCCCTGGTCGAACATGTAATCCGGGGTGCGGGAGGCGTCGGACCAATGGGCGGTGGAAGTGCCCACGACGCCTTCCTGGTAGAATGCGAACACGCCGAAAGTGCTGTTTGCGGGGAGGGACGTTTCGCCCGGGCCGACAAAGCTGGCGTCGGCCTTGGTTGCGGCAGCACCATTGTACCCCGCCTGACCGTGCATCCCGGCCTTTCCGGCCGAATAGGCGCTGAACTGCATCGGGATGTCACTCTCGCCGCCGCTCAGGACCTCGTTCTTGCCGCACCCCGCCAGGCACACCGCCGCCAGTAGCGCCGCCCCTGTCATTCTGAGCGCCCCTGTCATTCTGAGCGCAGCGAAGACCCGAGCGCAGCGAGAGATGCGACCGCAGGGAGCAAACCTCCCGTTATGTCCGTTGTAAGTCATTCTGTCGTTCATTTGGGACCCCGCCGGGCGGTCAGGCCCGGTGAGGCAAAAAAGTCTTAGTTGACGGAAATGGTCCCGGTGGTCTCAGAGTCCCAACCAGCAACAGAGGCGGTGAAGTAAATGGCCTTGGGGCTGATGGTGATGGTGTAGGTAATCTGCTGATTCATTCCCCAATCAATGTGAGTCCCACTATTCATGATGTCATTCAAGTCGAAGGTCTTGGTGTTGGTGGTTGTGTAACCGGCGGTGGTGACAGTCCAGGTGAGGGTGATTTTCTGCTGATCAGCCGCAATAGTCTGAGGTACCATAAGGAACACATCGGCTGCGGTAGGTTCGGTGGCGCTAGTGCTTAGGCTTTTAGGAGCTGAATCAGAGGGAGTAGTACCATTTATAGTGATGTCATATTCCGTCTCAGTAGATGCGTCTCCCCATGTATAGGAAGTGGTGCCACCGTTGGCCGTGGACGTAGAATTAGTGTATCCAACCGTCAATTTATTAGTGTTGTATACTTTGGTAAGCTGAGCTTTGGTAAGATTAAGAGTTGTGTTGCCGTCAGTAAGATCAGTCTTGAACTTGAACTGGACTTTCGTGAGGGTGTGATGGAAATGAAGGTCTACGGTTCCTCTTTGTCCGCTGTCATAAGTGCTATTCGTATGCCCAAAATACTGGTCGGCAACTACGTTGGAAACCATCAAATCAATCTGTTCAGCAGCTTTGTTAGAGGTTTTGAACGTATAATCACCCAGGCCGGTTTTAACTTCCGGGTCTGAACCAGCTACTACAGGGTGGATAAGGCCTGCAGCACCAGCGGGATAATATGCAAAGAAGGAAAGTCCGTCGGGAGTGTCACCTGCGGGCCAGTAGCGGACAGGATTGCCATCGGAATAATAACCATCGGAAGACAGATTGGCGGAACCATCTGATCCTGCAGTTGCACCATTGAAGGTAACGGGGATGTCTGACATGAACTCAGGGGTTCCAGTGCCGTCGAACAGGTTGTTGTTTATGCTCCAGGGAGTTGTATCGTTGGCTTTTGCCCATGCATAAACGCCGAAGGTTTTACCTGAGACCAGGTTGGTAACAGTGGATCCGTCCACATAATAACCGGTATCAGCCTTTGTGACGGCTTTGGGAGTGTAGGAAGAGAATCCTACCATTTGACCTTCGGGAACCTTGTTGATGGTCTCGATGATATCGTTCTTGGAGCAAGCGGCAAGAACGAGGGCGGCGGCGGCCGCGAAGATGAATGCTTTTTTCATTTTATAAATCTTTTTTTTTTGTTTTCGTTCGTTCTGGCACCCGGGTGGGCGGTCAGGCCCGTCCGGGCAATAAATATCGAGTAAGCTAGTTGATAGAATAATAACCTGTTGTGTTATCATCCCAACCAGCTGCGGTGCCGGTGAAGAGAAGCTGCTTCGGATCAATTGTAATGACATAGATTACCGAATTGTTCTTATCCCAGTCGATGTCGGCCGGGGTGGAACCGCCGTCAGCAGAGTAGCACTCGTCAAGATAGATTCTCTTGGTGTTTTGAGTGGCAATGCCTGCGGTCGTGATGGTCCAGGTGACATCGATGAACTGGGCGCCGGTGTCGGAAGTAACATCACCATTGGTATCACGGGTGGGACCGATCATTGTCTGGGGAACCATCAGGAACACATCAGCATCAGCAACTGTATAATCTGTAGAAGCAGTCAAGGCAGAAGAAGGAACTGCAATGGAGTAGTTCTCTGTTCCGGCCTGAGCGGACCATGTAGTGCGAATTGCACAGGTAGGATCGGCGGAACTGTCATATCCGGTCTCGTTCGAATACTTGCCATTGGTGTCTTTCAGCAGACCTTCGGTGGTCAGCGTACCGGTGTTCTTGATATTCCCGAAAGCTGCACTGTTCACCACGATGTCAGTATTGGTGTCTGAGACAATTGCGCCTGTGGTCTTGAATTTCACCTGGACCTTAGTCAACTGATGCTTGAAAGTAAGGGCCACAGTACCGTCGGTGCCGCTGTTGGTTCCGGGATTGGAATTGGCTTTGTTATAAGTCTGGTCGGCCACTACATCTGAAACCATGAAATCGACTTGATATGCGGCCGAACTCTCAGCAGTGAAGGTGAAAGCTCCAAAACCTCCTGAAGCAGGAGCGGAAATATGGCCGCTATTGGAAGGATACCAGGCATAGAAAGAAAGATAATTAGGGTGATCACCAGTAGGCCAATAACGTGGGCCGTCAGGGTAATCATTTTTGGTACCATCAGTGCCTCCATCGGTTTTGTAGGTTACAGTGTACCAGTTGCTGAAGAACTGTGTGCCGTTCGCGCCAGTAAAACTAGTCCCGTTGGCAGTGTACCAGCCCCAGACATCAAATTCGGCCTCATTGACAAGGGTGGCGCCGGAGGCATAGTTGTCGGCATTGGCTTTGGTGAGCGCACGCGGAGCGTAGTTTGAGAACCCGATAGGAATGTTTTCGGGAACACTGTCGATGTTTCCGATAACTTCGTTCTTGGAGCAGGCTGCAAGAGCGAGTGCGGCGGCGGCCGCGAAGATGAATGCTTTTTTCATTTTATAAACCTTTTTTTGTTTGTTTTCGTTTTGTATGGCACCCGTACGGGCGGTCAGGCCCGTCCGGGCAAAAAGTCTTTACTGAATTGTGTAGGATCCGGCTATCTCGGGAGCCCACGAGTCCACAGTGCCGGTGAAGAGGATATTCTTGAGACCGATTTGGAAAGTGTAAGTAATGAAATTGTTGATACCCCACTGTGTGATTGCAACACTTGAAGCGTTCGTAATCTGGTTCAGCTGTACGGTGGCGGTATTGACCGTTTCGGTGCCGTTCTGGTTGATGGTGTAGTTGATGGTGACCTTTACGTCATCGGAAAGGGTCTGCGGAACGAACAGGAAGTTGGTAACATCGGTACCGGTACCGGCGGTGCCGTTGTTCAGGGTGGCGGTGGTGTTCAGGAGCTGGCCAGCTGCAGCGAACGGAATGGTGATGTCTGCATCGTAAGCCGTGCTGGAGGAATAGCTGAAGCTGGTGGTGCCGAGGGTGCCGGCGGTGCCTGCGGTAAAGCTGGGAGTGATGACGGTTTCGCTCAGGGTCTCCTTGGCGATGCTGGCGGAGTTCACGGTGATGGTGACGGGGGAATAGTCGGCCGCGGTGCAGAACTTGAAGTTCACCTTGGTGAGCATGTGGTTGAACACAAGGGGCACGACGCCGTTGGTCGCTTTTACGCCGCTGGCGTTCTCAGGCTCGCCGGTAGCCCAGTAGTACTGGTCGTTGGCAACGTTGGAAATCATGAAGTCTTCCATGTTGGCAACGGCTCCGGCCTGGGTGAAGGTGAAAGTGCCCATGCCGGCGGTAGAGGCCGTGGGTTTGCCGCTGATGTTGGTGCTTTCCTGGGGATAGTATGCGAAGAAGGAGAGCAGGTTGGTGATGGTCTTGGGCCAGTAACGGACGGGGTCGGAAGCGGTTGCGGTGGCGGAAGTGTTGGTTCCGTAATCTACTACCGCGTCGGTCATGAATACAGGCTCGGTGGTGAAGCCGGTAGCCAGGTTCACGGCCTCGGTAGAATAACCGTAAACGCCGATCCTGGCGCCTTCATTAAGGGCGCCGCTATCCACGAGGGAACCATCCGCCTTGGTGAGAGAGCGGGGAGCGTAGTTGTTGAACCCTATGGGGATGTCTTCCTGGGCGGGAACGAAAACTTCGTTCTTGCCGCAGGAGGCGAGGAGAAGTGCGGCGGCAGCCGCAAGGAGGAATGTTTTTTTCATAAAGCTTTGATGAATATTAAAATTGTTTTCGTTTGTTTCGTTATTTAGATTCTTCGCTGCGCTCAGAATGACATGGGAAGCGAAAAAAATTATGACATGATCTGACAAATCGTTTATATCGGGATTTCGGCTTCTATTTCTTCTTCCCAGTCGGTGACGTTGGCGGTGAAACCGCCGCCGGCCTCGACGGGGATGACGTCGGGGAATACAATTTCGGGATTGTCCTTGCTGCCGAAGACAAGGCGGTAGAGCTTGCGGTAGCCGGGATTGGGCTTGAGCTCTTCGATCTTGTCGCCCACGTTGAAAACGTAGTCGGCCACCGTCTTGTTGTCGACCAGCAGGGCGCTCACGTTGAGGGTGGAGTCGCGCAGGGTGCTGGGGGTTTCGCCCTCCGGCAGGCCGAAGGTGGTGATGAGGCCGTCGACGTGGCCCACGTGAGAGAGGTTGTCGTCCATGTTGAGCGACCAGTAGCGGAGCACCTGAGTGGCCTTTTCGATGTCGGTGACGTCCTGGGTGAGGTCGAAGGTGCGGGCCATGCCGGTGACGGAGGCGCGCATCGACTGGAGCATGTCGGCGTTGCCGACGTAGATGGTGACCCAGAACTGCGAAACCGTGTTGTAGGGGCTGATGGGGATGCGGACGGTGAGGAACTCCACCCTCTCTTCGAGCGAGGTGATCTCCATCTCTTCGTCGGAGGTGGCGCCGCTTTCTGCGGCGGCCTTCTTCTTGTCGGACCAGGTCTTGTAGGTGTTCTGGTATTCCACGGCCATCTCTTCGGTGATGTCGAATTCCTTGGCGGTGCCGGCGAGGAGCACCTCAGGATCCTGCACCACGATTTCTTCGGGGCCGCGGGTGGCCCAGTCGGCCGTGCCCGGCTCCAGGATGGAACGGGCCCTGGAGAAGTCGGACATGTCTTGGAACTCCATGGTGCCGTACTCGTCGACCGACTGCGAAATCATGTACATGGCGTAGTGCCCCTTTTCTAGCATGATTTCGAGGGAGTCGACGTTGGAGGAGGTGATGGAGTTGTAGAAGCTGCCGTCTTTGAAAAGGTAAAGGGTGATGCCGGTGGGGCGCTCGCCCTCGGGATAGGCGTTCACCTCCCAGATGCACTTTACGATGACGCGCACGGTGAGGCTGGAAATGTATTCCAGCGGACGGCGCTCGCAGGCGGTAAATACCGATGCGAGAAGGACAAGGGCGGCTGCAATGCCGTTCAGTTTAAATTTCTTCATCGTGTCGCCCTCCTTTTTTCGGTGCGGTTGAAAAGATATTTTATGCTGACTCCCGCCTTGACGGGCCCGAACCACATGTAGCGGCCGGTGTGCTTGTAGAGCAGATGGGCGCTGTCGTCGGTGCCCTCGTAGTAGCGGTAATTGGTGCCCATCCAGCCGGCGGCGGCGGAGAGGTCGATCCTCCAGTTGCCTTTTTTGCCGAGGCGCCAGGCGTAGCCGTATTCCAATCCGGCGAGAAGGGCCTCTCCCTGCCAGCCTTTGTTGTCCGGCTCGATGTCGTAGTAGCCCCCGCCAAGGTCGAGCCCCAGGAAGTGGCCGGTGAGAGCGTCGGCCTCGCTGCTGCGGCCCGAGAGCCATACGCGGGTGCCGAGGTCCCACTTCTGGATTTGCAGGGCGCGGTCGTTCCCCTTCGTGACCCACCACGGGAAGGTGTATTCGCCGTAGATGCTCCAGCGGCGGCCAAGCGGCACCTCAACGGCGAAGTTGGGGGTGATGGCAAGGTCGTAGAGGAGGTTGGTGGAAACGGCGAGCACGGGCTTCTTGACCTCTATGAGAGGCATTTCCATGAAACTGAATTCGGGCAGGACGATGTCGAGCGGCTCGAATTCGGGAATGGGCGGGAAGGGTTCGTCCCCGATGACGATGTCGGTGCTGAGCGCGGGAATCGCGGGAGGCGGAATGATGTATGCGAGGTAGAGATACGCGTAGCGCAGCTCGGAGTAGTATTTGTCCAGAATCTGCTTGTACTCGGGAAGGGCCTTCATGCGGGCCTTTTTTGTGGCGACAGGTACGTCGGCGTCAATAATCGCAAGTATGCGTGCGCGGAGGCCCCCGTCGATTGCGGGATCGGCCACTACCAGACGGCGCAGGCCCTGCCAGTCTTCGCCGCCGTACTTTACGGAGGTGCGGCCCCTGAGGATGTCGCCGGGGATGGCCTTTTCGAGGAAGCGGGCGAGAGCTTCCCCGCGCTGGACGGCGAGACGGTTGTTCACGGTCTCGGGGCCTTCGGGCGACGAGCCGGACTCGATGACGACGTATTTGAGGTTGGCGGTGCCGGTGTTCTCGAGCAGGACGCGCAGCTGCTCGATGGTGGCGGCGTTGGACATGTAGCTGCTGTCGATGACGGCGTTGCCGGCGGCGTAGTAGAACTTCTCGGACTCCTCACGCTCCTGGGCGCCGAGGCCGGGGGCGGCCAGGCACAGGGCGAGCAGCATGACGGCCGCTCCGGCGGGGAACGACGGGAAATGTGCCTTGAATGAGAAGTTAATTTTCATATATAAATCGCGCGCGCTGCACATAAAGCCGGGTGCAAATATAACCACTTTTTTCTAAATCCAAAAAAAATATGCACTTTTTTGCAAAATAATTTCGGATTCTTCAAATGTGAGTTTTTGTGAAATCCGAAAAAATTTTCTGTTTCATAAAAATAATTTTGGGTTTTTTAACGATTTTTGGGGCCATTTGAGCCGTTTTAGGGGGGGGGTAATTCGGGGTATGTAGTTGGTAATCAGCCTTTTAAGTCTTTGTTGTTGTCTTGAATTTCCGAATTTGAAAAAAATTCAAATTTATTTTGCAGTTTAAAATATTATGTTTACCTTTGCATGCGAAAGATTTTTACAAGCCCTCGCGTGTACACGCACGCACATGTTATATTATAAAGGTATCAAGATATGTCCGTGAACAACACCTTAGCCAGCGCCGCTGTCCTCCTCCTCTGCCTCGGGGCCCTGTCCTCCTGCAACGAGGTGGTTGACGTCCCCGACCTTCCCCAGCAGGAAACGGCAAACCAGCGGAAAATCTCCTTCCCCGTCACCGTCACGCGCGACGGCCAGGCCATACCCGACGAGGCCATCTCTACCAAGACCGGTGCGGGCACAAAGGCCGAGGGCGGTTACGACACCGGCAAGATGATCGCCACCATGGACGCTTCGCGTTCCTTCGGCCTCATCGGGCTCGACCAGCTCTCGGGCACGCTTCTCCTCAACAATGTCCCCATCAGCAGCAGCTCCTCGAACGACTATTACGGCCTGTTCGACAACAGCCTCTGGGACATCCCAACCACCGTGTCCTTCAGCGCATATTACCCCTATGTGAGCTCCGTCTCCTACAACAACGAGTACGCTTCCTACAACATCCCCTTCTCGGGCGACGACACCGAAGCCGGTCCCCTCGTCTCCAAGACGGTCGACCGCGCGCTCGACCAGCTCAACATGGTGCCCCTCGAGTTCCAGCACATCACCAACGACATAGGCTACAAGATCTGCGACGTCACCGCCGATCCCCAGCTCCAGGGGCTCATCCATCTGCGCAAGGTCACGGCCATGAACGTCGCCTCCGCCGGTGTCTTCGTGAACGACATCGCCATGAGCCGGGGCAACTGGCACAAGCAGGGCTACTACCGCGACGTGGTGGTGTTCGAGGGCGATGAAATTGTGGGCGTCGGCATGGACAACGAAAAGTTCATAGGCTCTTCCACCCTCGAAGACCACATGGTGGGCAGCCACCGCTACTACTCCGTTCCCGACGACATCCTCCTCGGCAAGCAGTATGTCGAGGTGCTCTACGACGTCGACGGCTTCACCATGGGCGGTCTCTATTACGAGCCTCTCCCCGGCCAGGTGGCCAAGTACATGCTCTACGGCGTCCTTCCCGACAATGTCTTCGAGTACGGCAAGCAATACACCTTCCATCTCGGCCTCGACACCGGAAAACTGTACAACCAGATAGCCTTCTCGGCCTCGGTCGCGGAATGGGAAACCAAAATATTCGAGAATAATGATGATTTTTAAATGAACTTTTATACCGCTCTGCTGATACTCCCTTCGGTAGCGTGCTTCTTCTGGATTGTAGTCCATTCCTTGATGGCGTCCAGGGTGAGCACGTTCAGGGTGTTGATATTCCTGCTCATCACGGTGGGTCTCGTGATCGTCACCGACGACAGCGACCTTCTATTCGCGAACACTCCCGGTGCTCCCGCAATCTCCAAGATGATACTCCAGCTGGCGGCCCCGTCGGTGATACCGCTCCTCATGCTTTATCTCGACCACCTCGGCCGCAACGACAAATACCACCCCGTCCAGCTGGTGTGGATCATCATACCCGCCGTCCTGTTCACGGCGGCGGGGGTGCTCACCTACATCATAGGCGTCGGGGAGGTTGAGGAATTCCTCACAAAGCTCCGTTCCGCCGGTTCTTCCGTAGTCGAAGATTACCGCGGGACGCTGCTGTTCACGTATTACGGGTTCACAAAGGTGGCGCTCCGCGTCGTAGTGTACGCCGAGCTGGCGGTTTATCTGGTGTTCATCTTCATTCTGAGCAAAAGGCGGCAGCTCAATTACCGCAGGGCTTTTGCAAGTGCCGAGACGGGCGTGACTGAGTCGCAGGTCGTCTGCGGCACTGTCACCCTTCTCATCGTCATGACGGGTATCCTTTCTCCCGGCGACTTCGTGGTCCGCTACATGTACCTGGGCGCTCTCTGGGCAGTGCTCTCGGTGGCGTTCATCTTCATTTTCTGCTATGTGGCGCTATTCGGCGCCAGGGAGTATGTGTCGGCGGCAAACAGGAGCTCCGCGTGGCGCTTCAACTATTCTTCGAAGAACAAGGCCGCCCTGCTCGGGCAGATTGCCGGCGACATGGCCGAAGACGCCGACGAGGCCGAGATGGAAACCATACTTTCAAAGATAGGCGTCGTTTCCGACATCGACTCCCTCAAGGCGGCCGGCGGCAATACTGAGCGGCACAATCTGGCTGAGAGCATCTTCTCGGCCGTCTCCAAGTCGTGGAGCGACCAGAGCCTGCTGTCGCGCTTCCAGCACCTGATGGTGGACGAGCAGCTCTTCCTGCAGCCGGGGCTCACGCTGGTCGACGTGGCCGAACGGCTCCACTCCAACAAAACCTATGTGTCCAAGATGGTGAACCAGGCCTGTAACCTCACCTTCCCCGAGTTCCTCAACATCATGCGCATCGACTACGCCGAGCAGTATATCACTTCGCATCGCGATGCCAACCAGAACGAGGTGGCGAGGGCCTGCGGCTTCGTGAGCGCGTCGTCGTTCAACACCACCTTCAAGCGCATCACGGGCTACACCCCCAAGGTCTGGGCCGCCCGCGAGAGCGCTCCCGTCCACGTTTCCGACTAGTATCAGCGTCCACCTTCCCGGCCAGGCTCAGCGCCGCCGGATTTCCCGGCCCCGGAGGAAGACCTTCCGGATGAAGGGGCTCTGGTGCAGGTAGGCTATGCTGCCTATCGTGCTGAATTCAGGCCTGGTGAGTATCAGATTGGCAAGTTTCCCCCTGGCGATGCTGCCGCAACTTCCCTCCACCCCCATGGCGAAGGCGCTGTTGAGCGTGACGGCGTTGAAGGCCTGCTCCGGGGTGAGGCGCATGCATATGCAGCCGAGAGCCATCACGAAGCGCATGTCGCCGCTCGGCGAGGAGCCGGGGTTGAAGTCGGAGGCGAGCGCCACCCCCAGCCCGTGGTCGATGTAGTCTTTCGCCCGGCCGTAGGGTTCGCGTAGAAAGAAAGACGCGCCCGGCAGCATCGTGGGCATGGTTCCGCTGCCCCTGAGGCATTCTTCTTCGGCCTCGCCGGTGCGCTCGAGATGGTCGACGCTGAGTGCGCCGTGCCGTACGCCCACCTGCACGCCTCCGCTCACATGAAGCTGGTTGGCGTGGAGTTTCGCCCGCAGGCCATAGCGTTCACCCGCGGAGAGGATGCGGTCGGTGTCTTCGGGGCTGAAGAAGCCTTCCTCGCAGAACACGTCCACGAAGTCGGCCAGGCCTTCGGCGGCCACGGCGGGTATCATTTCGAGGCACACCTTGCGCACGTAGTCTTCGCGGGACATTCCGCGCGCCACGGCATGGGCGCCGAGGAAGGTGGCTCTCACCTCGGCCGGTACGCTCCCGCGGATGCGGCGTATCACCCGCAGCATCTTGAGTTCGTCTTCGGTGGAAAGGCCGTAGCCGCTCTTGATTTCGATCGCGCCGGTGCCCTTCGCCATCATTTCGCGGACGCGCGCCATGCTTTGGGCGTACAGCTCCGCCTCGGAAGCGGAGTGCAGACGGTCGGCCGAATTGAGGATGCCGCCGCCCCGCGCCGCAATCTCGGCGTAGCTCAGGCCCCGGATTTTGTCTTCGAACTCCTGCTCCCTGCTCCCCGCATACACCACGTGGGTGTGGGAGTCGCAGAACGAGGGCATCAGCATGCCCCCGCGCGCGTCGACGACCTGCCCGGCCGACGGGGCGTCGCAAGGCGCTTCGCCGAAACCGGCAATCCTTTCGTCGTCGATGAGCAGCCAGGCATCGCGCAGGCACGTCACTTCATTCATCGCGGCGCCCTCCTTGCGGGCCTCCGTGCATATTCCGGCCAGCAGGCCGATGTTCTTTATGAGCGTCTTCATACTTTTTTCTACTTCCGTCCCCGCAGGAAGCAGTCGACGGTGTTCTGCATGAGCATGCAGATGGTCATGGGGCCCACGCCTCCGGGGACGGGGGTGATGACCGAGGCCTTGGGTTCGACGGAAGCAAAGTCGACGTCGCCGCACAGCTTGCCGGTGACCGGGTCAGTGTCGATCCCCACGTCGATCACCGCGGCGCCCTCCTTCACCATCTCGGCCCCGACGAACTTCGGACGGCCGATTGCGGCCACCAGGATGTCGGCCTGACGCGTAAGGGACGGCAGGTCGGCGGTGCGGGAATGGCATATGGTTACCGTGGCGTTCGCGTTGAGAAGGAGCTTCGCCACGGGGAGCCCCACGATGTTGCTGCGGCCGAGCACCACGGCATGGGCGCCTTCGATCCGCACTCCGGCCGCTTTGAGCAGGCGCATCACGCCCGAGGGGGTGCAGGCCACGCAGAAGCCGTCTTCGGAACGCCCGGTCCACAGCCGGGCTACGTTGAGCGGATGGAAGCCGTCCACGTCCTTTTCGCGGGCTATGGCCGAAATGACCTTGTCGTCGGAAATGTGCCGGGGGAGGGGCAGCTGCAGCAGGATGCCGTCCACGCCGGGGTCGGCGTTGAGCAGCCCTATCTGCCGGAGAAGCTCCTCTTCGGAAGTGCTCCCGGGAAGCGTGACGGTGAGGTTTTCGATGCCCACCTGCTCGCAGGCCACGGTCTTGTTGCGCACGTACCTGGCGCTGGCCTGGTCGTCCCCCACGAGCACCACCGCGAGTTTCGGGGCCCTGCCGTACCTGGCGGGGAACTCCGCCACCTCTGCGGCGAGGGAGGCCCTGATTGAATCGGAAAGTTGTTTGCCGTTGATTGTCATGATATTGTGCTGATATATCGGCCAACCTCCTCGAGCAGCCACTTGGGAGTGGACGTGGCGCCGCAAACCCCTACGCTGTCGGAAGGAGTGAACCATTCTGTTTGTATGTCCTGTGTGCCGCCGACCATGTAGGTGCGCTGATTGGCTTCGCGGCAGAGCTCGAAAAGGACGCGCCCGTTGCTGCTCTGCGAGCCCGACACGAAGATTATCACGTCGTGCTCCCGGGCGAATTCGGCGAGCATGCCGTGACGGCCCGCCACTTGCCGGCAGATGGTGTCGTGGACCTTCAGGGAGATTCCCTCGGCGGTGAGCCGCTCGCAGATGCGGGCGTACTCCACGGGGTTCATGGTGGTCTGCGAGAACAGCTCCACCGGAGCCTTGACAGTGCCCGCGGAGAGCTGCTCCTCGAGCTGGGCGAGATTCTCCACCACCACGGCGTCGCCGTCTACCTGCCCCACCAGCCCGAGCACCTCGGCGTGGCCTATCTTCCCGAAAATCAATATAGTGCCGTTGCCGCAGAGGTCTTCGTAGGCCTTGAGTATCCGCTCCTGCAGGCGGAGCACCACCGGACAGGTGCAGTCGATGATTTCGAGACCGAGCTGCGCGGCTTTCCGGTAGGTTGCCGGAGGTTCGCCGTGGGCGCGGATGAGCAGGGCTTCGCCCCTCGGGAGGCTGCCCATGTCTTCGTGCCGGAGGGAGACGAGCCCCTTGCGGCCGAGCCTTTCGAGTTCGGCCTCGTTGTGGACCATTTCGCCCAGGGAATAGAGCCGCGGCTGGCTTTCGAGCTGCTTTTCGGCCTTGTCGATGGCGCGGATCACGCCTCCGCAGAACCCGGACCGGGCGTCGATGTCCACCTTCATCATTCGAGTATGCCGAATTTGCCCTGGATGAGGCCGCGGAGCCACACCGTCTCTTCGTGGAGCGTCATGTCGGAATTGTCCATGACATAGGCGTCTTCGGCCCGCCTGAGGGGCGAGGTTTCGCGGTGGGAGTCGATGTAGTCGCGCTCCCGGAGGTTCTTCGCCACCTCTTCAAGGTCGGCCTTTTCGCCCTTGGCGACGAGCTCGTCGTAGCGGCGACGGGCGCGCACTTCGTCGTCCGCCACCATGAATATCTTGAGCTCGGCGTCAGGGAAGACGGTGGTGCCTATGTCCCTGCCGTCCATGACCACGCGGCCGCCTTCGCTGAAGGCGTGCAGCCTCTCGTCGACCCAGCTGCGCACGAAGGGGATGGCGGATACGGGGCTCACGTTGCCCGACACTTCCATGGTGCGGATTTCCGTTTCGACGCAGCGATCCCCCATGAAGAGGAGGGTGCGGCCTTCGGAATGCACGAAGTGCAGCTCCAGGGAGGGGAGGGCTTCCCGGAGGGCATTTTCGTCGATGGCGCCGCCCTTGCCGATGAAGCCCTTCTCCATGGCGAAGAGGGTGACCCCCCGGTACATGGCTCCGGAGTCGAGGTAGAGGAAGGCGAATTCGGCGGCTATGAGTTTTGCAAAAGTGCTTTTTCCGGTGGAGGAGAAGCCGTCCACTGCGATGATTATGTCGGGTACTTTCATGGTACCACAAAAATAAGGAATTTCCGCACAAAACAAAAACTTGCATTAGTTTGAGCAAATTATTACTTTTGCAAGTTGTAAACCCTAAGTTGCAACCCGGCAATAATCAAAATCTTTACAATATGGCAACAACAGCTGATTTCAAGAATGGACTTTGCATGAATTTCAACGGCAAACCCTGCGCCATCGTATGGTTCCAGCATGTAAAGCCCGGCAAGGGCCCTGCATTCGTGAAGTGCAAGCTCCGCAACCTGGAGAACGGCCGCATCCTCGAGAACACCTTCACCGCAGGTGCCAAGATCGAAACCATCGACGTCGAGCGCCGTCCCTACCAGTTCCTCTACGACGACGGTGAAATGTTCAACTTCATGCACGAAGAAACCTACGAGCAGATCACCCTCCCGCACGACGTGGTCGACAACTCCGACCTCATGAAGGAAGGCCAGCACGTGGAAATGATGTTCGTGGTGGGCGAAGAAAGGTGCCTCACCTGCGAGCTCCCCACATACGTAACCCTCGAGGTCACCTATGCCGAGCCCGCCGTCAAGGGCAACACCGCCAGCACCAGCGCCCTCAAGGAAGTCACCCTCGAGACCGGCGCCAAGATCATGGTCCCGCTCTTCATCAACCAGGGCGACGTCATCACCGTCAACACCGGCGACCGCAGCTACGGCCAGCGCCAGTCGTAAACCGCGCTGCCCTTCGCAACGGCCAGGCTACAGGGTCCGGGGAGGCTTCACCGGACCCTTTCTATTTTCATCTGCTGGATTGTGTAGGTGTCGCCCTTGGAACTGACGAAAATCGTCACCAGGAAATTCTCGCCCCCGGCGTTCAGGGTGCCCAGGGCGTATTTCATGTTGGCCCTGCCGGCGGTGTAGTTGATCTTGAACGAACGGGGGGTGTAGAGGTCGAAGAAGTTCCTGAGGATCTGCCTGGCCTGGTTGCGGCTCGAATTGCCCCCCTGGCTCAGCACCACGATGTCGAGGTTCTTGGCGTACCATGCCGAGATGGCTTCCACGTCGCCCATCGACATGTATTTGGCTATGGGAACGAACACGTCGTAGTCGGCCGTCTGCGCGCGCACAGACGGCGCGCTCAGCAGCAGGACCGCGACAACAGGAAATAATCTTCCCAAATGCTTCATACTCGGGGTTTGCATTTGCAAAATCTTTGCCACGTTATTATCTTTGCAGACGATGCGTATTTCGCTCATAACCATGGGCCGGACGGTGGTGCCCTGGGCCAGGCAGGGGCTCGACGAGTATGTCTCCCGCCTCGGCCGCTACGTGCCGTTCGCCCTCAAGGAAATCCCCGAACTCAAGGGGGCGGGGTCGCTGTCTGAAGCGCAGATAAAAGAAAAGGAAGGGGATCTCATCCTCAAGGCGGCGGGCGCCGCCGACATGATACTCCTCGACGAAAGGGGCCGGGAGTACCGTTCGGTGGAGTTTGCGCAGGAGCTCGGGCGGCTGCTCGCCCACTCCTCGAAAGACATCGCCTTCGTCGTCGGAGGGGCCTACGGCTTCTCTCCCGAAGTGTACTCGAAGGCCGCCGGGATGATTTCCCTGTCGAAGATGACTTTCAACCACCAGATGGCGAGAACGATTTTTGCAGAACAGCTCTACCGGGCATTTACCATACTCAAGGGGGAACCCTACCACCACGAATGAAAGACGGCAACCCTAAAAGAGGCCTGACGGTCACGGCCTTGATACTGCTGGCGGCAGCCCTCCTGTCGCTGGCGGCCTCGTTCGGGCTGCGCTCCTCCACCAACACCGACGCCACCGCCCGCCGTCTCGAAAAGACGGTCGGCCGCAGGCTCGCCGTGCTGGAGTCGTTCACCCGCAAGGCCGTCGACTCCGACCCGCACGAATGGCTCGAAATCGGCGACCTGCCTTCGGACATGGCCATCTACCGCTATGTGAACGACTCCCTGTCGAGCTGGGTGAACCGCTTCTCCACCTCCAACGACCAGCTGCTTTCGGGAGTGAGGTTCCAGAGCCTCGGGAATGCGCGCAGCCAGGTGCGCTCCCCGCTCACCAGGATAGGTGAGGATCTCACCTTCTGCAACATAGGGCCCAAATGGTACCTGGCGCGGATGATAGTCCGCGACAACGTGCGCTTCATCGTGGGGCTGGAGGTGATGAACACGCTCGACGAAAGAAGCTTCACCGGCATCAACCCGCGCCTGCACGTGCCCGACAATTATTCGGTCCACGAGCTGAGCTCCAGCGGCGGGAGCGAGGTGAACATAGGCGGCCGGCCGCAGTTCAAGCTGTCGTACGACTCGCTCAGCTCCGGCTCCCGGGCCAACATGCCGCTGCTCTGGGCCGCGCTGCTGCTCTTCCTCGCCGCCGGGCTGGTCTGCCTCAAGGCCTCCCGGTCGGTGCGGAGCCTGGCCGTGACGGTTCCCGCGTCGCTGCTCGCGCTCGCGCTCTTCTATTTCAACGGAAGGGCCCTCAGCGCCAACTCCGGCCTGTTCTCTCCGCTGCTCTACGCCGACGGCACCGTCTTCTACTCGCTCGGCGCCCTCGTCCTGCTGTCGCTGATGATAGCCGTGCCGGTGTGGAGCTTCTTCATAAAGCGCAGGGAACTTGGCGTGGAGAAGGCCTGGCAGCCGCTCAAGTGGCTCTGGGGCACGATTCTCCTGCTTGCCGGCGCCGCCGTGGTGGTGTTCACGTACGTGGCCATCCGGAGCGTACTGCTCAATTCCAACATCTGCCTTGAAATCTACAAGATAAACGAGCTGTCGCCGGTCAGCGCGCTGGTGTACGTGCTGCTGGTCATGCTGCTGTGCTGCGTGCCCATGCTGCTGCAGATGCTGCAGGACGTGCTGGGAGCGCTCTTCGGCTTCCGGCAGGATTCGTTCTCGCTGCCCAACAAGATAGGCTTCTCGGCCGCGGCGGCGGCATACCTCGTGGCCTGCACCGCCAGCTTCGGCTTCCAGCGCGAGCAGGACAAGCTCGAGGTGTGGGCGAACCGTCTCGCCGTCACCAGGGACATAGGCCTCGAGATGCAGCTGCGCAGCGTCGAGAACCAGATCGCCTCCGACCCGATGATAGCCACGCTGTCCACCATGGGCAACGCGGCCTCACTGATACGCAACCGCATCGTGGACACCTACCTGCCGCGCGTGGCCCAGGAATACGACTTCCTCGTCACCGTGGGCGACCGCATCGACCTCACGCTCCTGCGCGGCGGGGAGTACATCTCGTCGGGCACCAGGTTCATCTATAAAGAAGAAAAGGACGGCCTCGCGGCCTACTACGCCCTTTTCGGCTACAACATCTCCGGCGTGGGAGTGACGAGCGTGCTGCTGCAGATAGAGCAGAAGGGCGACTGGCGCTACCGCGGGTACACCAGCATCCTCGGGAGCGCGTCTCCGGGCGAGGTGCTCATCCCCGCCAGCTACTCCTTCGCGCGGTACCAGGGCCGCGGCATGGTCACCCTCAGGGGCAGTTACGCCTATCCCGTGCAGATGGACGACAGGCTCGCGGAGAACGTTTACGACAAGGGGGTGAGGCACATGCAGTCGAAGGGCTACACCCACTTCGTGTACGTGGTGGCCGAAGACGAGTCGGTGGTGGTGTCGCGCAGGACCATCAGCGGGTTCTATTTCGGCGGGTCCGCCATCTTCACCGCGCTCATGCTTTTCATCGCCCTCACCCTAATAGGCGGGGTGCGCCGGCGGCAGAGCGCGTTCGACAAGAACTATTTCAGCACCAGGCTGAGGTGGGTGGTCATGATTTCGCTCACGCTGGCCCTCGTGGGCATGGCGGCGGTGAGTGTGTTCTTCGTGTACGAGCGGAACGACCAGAACCGCCGCACGCTCATGACCGAAAAGATAAACTCCATCGCGGCGAGCATATCCACCCGCATCAGGGGGGCCGTCACGTCGGGGGACCTCCGCAACAACGACGTGCTGCGGCTCATCGAGGACGTGGGGAACAACACCAATTCCGACGTCACCCTCTACGACGATTACGGCATGGTGATGATGAGCACAGCCCCGAACGTCTTCGACCGCATGCTGATGGACAGCAGGATAGACGGCGAGGCCTACCGCAACGTGATGCAGCTGACGAGCCGCTACTACATCCAGAAGGAGAAGGTGGGGCGGCACAGTTTCTACAGCATGTATTCGCCGCTCGTGGGCGACACGGGCAGGATAATCGCAATCATCTGCGCGCCCTACACCGACGACACCTACGAGTTCGAGACCACCGCGGCCAACCACGCCATCACGGTGCTTTCGGTGTTCATCTTCCTGCTGCTCATTTCGAGCTTCATGGCAAGGCAGGTGTTGGAGCGTATGTTCCAGCCCCTGCTGGAGATGGGCCGCAAGATGGAAGGGGCCGACCTCGGTTCGCTCGAATACATACGCTACGACAAGCAGGACGAAATCACCTCGCTCGTGAACGCCTACAACCGCATGGTGACGGATCTCTCGGAGAGTTCGCGGCAGCTGGCCGAGGCCGAGCGCGACAAGGCGTGGAGCGGCATGGCCCGCCAGGTGGCCCACGAAATCAAGAATCCGCTCACGCCCATGAAGCTGCAGATTCAGCGGCTGGTGCGTCTCAAGAGCAAGGGCGACTCCGCCTGGCAGGATAATTTCGACGAGGTGTCGAAGGTGCTGCTCGACCACATCGACATCCTTACCGACACGGCGAACGAGTTCTCGACCTTCGCCCGGCTCTACACCGAGGAGCCTTCCGAAATCAATCTCGACAAGACCCTCCAGGAAGAAATCGCCATGTTCTCGGGTCGCGAGGACGTGCGCTTCGACTACATCGGGCTGGAGAACGCGGTGGTGATGGGGCCGAAGCCGCAGCTCACGCGCGTGTTCGTGAATCTCATCAACAACGCGGTGCAGGCGCTCGACGGAGTGACGGACGGGCAGGTGATGGTGTCGCTGCGCAATTCGGTGAAGGAGGGGTATTACGACATCGTGTTCGAGGACAACGGCCCGGGGGTGGCGCCCGAGAACGTCGACAAGCTGTTCACGCCCAATTTCACCACCAAGACGGGAGGCAGCGGGCTCGGACTCGCCATTTCGCGCAGCATCCTGCAGAAGTGCGACGCCACCATCTCCTACAGCAAGTCGTTCCGGCTCGGCGGCGCCTGCTTCACGATTCTTTACCCGAAGGAAGTGCGTTTTCGTTAACTGCCTCCGGCGAGGCTATTTCTGCCGAAGGTAGATCTGCACCGGGCAGCCGGTGAGGGGGAAATGCCCGCGGAGCTGGTTCTCGAGGAAGCGCTTGTACGGGTCTTTTACGTATTGGGGCAGGTTGCAGAAGAACGCGAATGCCGGGAACTTCGTGGGAAGCTGGGTTATGTACTTGATTTTGACGTACTTGCCCTTCCAGGCCGGGGGAGGGGTCTCCTGCACTATGGGAAGGAGCGCCTCGTTGAGGCGGGCGGTGGGGATGCGCCTCGAGTAATTGTCGCTCACCGTCGCCACCGCGTCGAGCACGTCCTGGATGCGCTGCATCTTCACCACCGAGGTGAAGACGATGGGAACGTCGTCGAAGGGAGCGAGCCTCTCCTTGAGCGACCTGGTGTATTCCGCCATGGTCTTGGAGTCCTTGATGAAGAGGTCCCACTTGTTCACCACCAGCACGCAGCCCTTGCGGTTGCGGAGGATGAGGTTCCAGATGTTCATGTCCTGGGCCTCCATGCCCGTGGTGGCGTCTATCATCATGACGCAGATGTCGCTGTGCTCGATGGCCCGGATGGAGCGCATGACCGAGTAGAACTCGAGGTCTTCGTTCACCTTTGCCTTCTTGCGTATGCCGGCGGTATCGACCAGCATGAATTCGTGGCCGAACTTGTTGTAGTGGGTTTCGATGCTGTCGCGCGTGGTGCCGGCCACGGGGGTGACTATGTTGCGCTCCTCGCCGAGCAGGGCGTTGGTGAGCGAGGACTTGCCCACGTTGGGCTTTCCCACTATCGCCACCCTGGGCAGGCCGGCGTACGGGTCGGCTTCTTCCTTCTCTTCGGGAAGGGCCTTCACGACCGCGTCGAGCAGGTCGCCGGTGCCGCTGCCGTTGGCCGAGGAGATGCTGTACACCTCGCCGAGGCCGAGGCCGTAGAACTGGTACGAGTCGAACAGCTTTTCGCCGGTGTCCACCTTGTTCACGCAAAGGATGACAGGTTTCCTGCTGCGGCGGAGCACGTCGGCGATTCCGGCGTCGTAGTCGGTCACGCCGGTACCGGCCTCCACCATGAAGATGATCACGTCGGCCTCGTCGATGGCGATGGCCACCTGGCGGCGTATGGCCGATTCGAAGACGTCTTCGGAGCCCACCGCGTAGCCTCCGGTGTCGACCACCGAGAACTCGCGGCCGTTCCAGTCGGACCTGCCGTAGTGGCGGTCGCGGGTGACTCCGGAGGTGTCGTCCACAATGGCCTGCCTCATGCCTACGAGACGGTTGAAAAGGGTGCTCTTGCCCACGTTCGGGCGGCCTACTATCGCTACTAAACTCATTTTTCTGTCGTCTGTTTTTCAAAATCAAAAAATGCGCAGCCCTTGCAGGATGCCGAATATTCCCCTCCGCACTGCACAGCGGGGCGCTTCCTGTCCTCGCCCCGGAGCCTGGCGTCCTCGCGGGCGTAGCAGCTGATGCCCCTTGCGGCCAGCTCGGGGTTGTCGTCGACGTCGGAGCTGGGGAACTTCCTGCCGAAGAGGATTCCCACGCACATGATGGCCACGCAGATTGCCACGAGTATGACTGCCGCCAGAAAGACTTTCATGCTTTAATAGTCCTGATGGAACACGGGGCTGATGGGTTCATACATGTAGACGTTGCGCATCATGAGCGCGAAGAGATCGGTCATGCTCACGATGTGTATCTTGCCGTCCCTGGCGAGCTTGCCCGCGGGCTGGGGGACGGTGTCGGTGACGTATACCTCGTCGATGTCGGAAGCCTCTATCCTTTCGACGGCGCCGCCGCTCAGGAGGGCGTGGGTGGCGCAGGCGCGCACGCTCGCGGCTCCCTGCTTCTTGAGCTCGGTGGCCGCCTTGCACAGCGTGCCCGCGGTGTCGATGATGTCGTCCACGATGACTACGTCCCTGCCGTCGACGTCGCCTATCACCCTGATGGTGTCAACCTCGTTCTGCACCTTGCGGGTCTTGTGGCAGATGATGATGGGGGATTCGGAGCCGGTCAGCTTTTTTATGGTGTCGGCATAGAAGTTGGCCCTCTTGGAGCCGCCTATGTCGGGGGATGCGATGGAGAGATTGGGCAGGGAGAGGTCCTGGATGACCTGGATGAACAGGTTGCTGGCCATGAGATGGTCTACCGGGATGTCGAAGAAGCCCTGGATCTGGTCGGCGTGGAGGTCGCAGGTCATGATGCGGTCGGCGCCGGCGGCACGGAGAAGATTGGCCACCACCTTCGCGCCTATGCTGGTGCGGGGCTTGTCCTTGCGGTCCTGGCGGGCCCAGCCGAAATAGGGGCAGACCACGATGACCTTGGAGGCGGAAGCGCGCTTGGCGGCGTCGATGCAGAGGATCAGTTCCATCAGGTTGTCGGACGGGGCTATGGTGCTCTGGATGATGAAGACCGTGGCGCCGCGGACGCTGTCGTGATAGTACGGCTGGAACTCGCCGTCCGAGAAATGCTTGATCTCGAGCCTGCCGAGACGCACCTTGTCCTCGTCGTCGATGTCGAGTTTCTTCAGACGCCTTACAACTTTTTCCGCGAAAGCCCTGGAAGCATCGCAGGTGAAAACCATCATTCTGTGTTCGTGTTGCATAGTATATGTTTATTTGTCGGGAATTTCCCTTATCGCCTCGAGGACGGAACCTATGAACGAGAGTATCTCCTTCCTGCCCTGGCCGTTCAGGGAGGAGGTGGTGAAGACGGGCGGGAGCTCCTCCCAGCTGGCCGAGAGCATGGCGGCGTTGAGCTCCATCTGCGTCTTGAGCGAGCCGGGCCCCCGTTTGTCGCATTTGGTGTATACGATGGCGAAGGGGACTCCCTCCTCGCCGAGGGCGTTGATGAAGTCGAGATCGTTGCGCTGGATGTCGTGCCGGGAGTCGACCAGCACGAAGAGCACCGCAAGCTCGGCGGAGTTGTCGAGGTAGTCACTGATGATTTTCCGGAGCTCCTCGCGGTCTTTCTGCGGCATGCGGGCGTAGCCGTAGCCGGGGAGGTCGACGAGATACCAGGAATCGTTGATGAGGAAGTGGTTGACGAGTTTCGTCTTGCCGGGGGTGGAGGAAGTCTTGGCAAGCCCCCGCACTCCCGTGAGGGCGTTGATGAGGGAGGATTTGCCTACGTTGGAGCGCCCTATGAACGCGAATTCGGGCAGCCTCTTCGGAGGCCGCTGATCCACCCTGGTGCTGCTGCCCGCGAAAGTTGCCCGTGTAATTTTCATGACGTGCAAAGATAATCAATTTTCCGTATAATACCGAACCGTTTCTTCGATCGCGCGGGAGCAGACGGGGCAGAATCTCTCGCATTCGTTCATTTTCATGCGGCATTCCTGGACGGGCCTGTAGACGCCCTTCGACTGGTATCCGCCGCCCTCGTAGACGCCGATTTTGATGTTGAGGGCGTCTTTCTGCTCAAGGGTGAGGGTGTCCCAGATCTTGCGGACGTCCACGCCCTTCCATTCGGGGTCGGGTCTGGTGGGAATCTTCGTGCCGGGGGCGAGCATGTCGCTCCACTTGCTCTTGAAGTCGGTGAGAGTGGTGATGTTGGGCTCCCAGGGCTCCACCTTCGGGGGATAGCTGACGGAGTACTGGTCGTCGTAGTAGTACTCGTCGGCGAGGCCCCCGAACTCGTGGGCGAACTCGTGCACCAGCACCTTCTCGAAGGAGGGGTGGTCGCTGGAGACGAGGGTGACGGAGTTGTAGATGCCCCCTCCGCCGTAGTCGGGCGTGTTCACCAGCACTATGATGTGCTCGAAGGGGATGCCCGCGAGGTGGAAGTACAGCTGCCTCATGTTGGAGGTGGTGAGGTAGCGCTCGGTGTAGAAGGTGTCGAAATGGCTTGACAGACAGGTGTTCCGCCATATGCTGTCGTGCGGCACGCTCACCCCGGAGTCGTCGGAGACCGCCGCCACGGCCACGAAGTTGAACTTGTCGATGAGGCTCTTGAAGGGCTCGTGGGCGGTGATGGCGTCGGCCGCCCTGAAGGCGTCGGAGTAGAACTTGGTGAGGTCGTATTTCGAATAGCCGTCGCCCACTATGACCACGTCGATGTTGTCTTCGCAGTAGCCGCCCCCGAGAATCTGCCTGTAGGCGTTCTTGGGCTTGAGGGGCCTGATGAGGATGTCGGTGGGGTCGACGGGATGCGTCATCCGGCAGGTGATCTTGCGGTATTTGTCCCTGAGGGTGACGGTGACGCTCACCGGTTTCCTGGGCCAGGGCACCTGGAAGCAGTTCTCGAAGCCTTTCTCGGTGGTGGTTGCCTCCTCGGTGTTCTGCCATTCCTGGAAAAGGGAGGAGAAGGAGTTGGAGTAGATGAGCTTGCCGGTGGCGGCATCGTACACGTCTATCTCTCCGTTTCCGGCGAGGAGGGGCTTTTCGAGATGGTTGCGGCGGCCGGCCCAGGTTTCGGTGCGGTAGGCCTCGAGGAACGCTATGTGCTGGGTGGTGGCGGTGCCCGAGAATATGTAGTCGAGCCTGAGGGTGGCGTTTTCGAAATAGTCGTCGAAGCCGTCGGCAAACGACGCAATGCTCACAAGCAGGGCCGCGAGCAGAAGTATTGGCTTTTTCATCGTATTATTGAAGAACTACTTGATAATCAGGGGTGTATATGATGCGGCGCACGGCGGTGTTGACCTGCCCGGCACCCTCGCCGTCCTTGAAGCTGAAGTCGGTCTGGAGCCCGCTCCAGCCCTTGCCGGGGAGTTTTCCGAACCAGCCCCGCCCGCAGGTGGCGCACATTTGCGTGAAGAAGCGCATGGTGTCGTAGCCGTGGAAGGCGAAGGAGTTGGGTTCGCTGCCGAAGAGGGCCCTGTACGCGAGTACGAAGGCCTGCACGTCGGGGCTGGAGTAGTCGACATGGTAGGTGGCCGAGACGTGGGTGTTCACGTTGTGCAGGTTCTCGGCTTCGACGGTGGCGAAGTTGCGCAGCCGCGAAGTGGCGTAGAGCACCACGTTCTGCTTCTTGAAGGCCAGCACGTTCATGTTGCGGACCGCGTCGTTCACGAAGGATTCGTTCTCGGAGGCGAGCAGGAAACGGGTGGTGCCCCCCGCGCTGGAACGGGCGAGGAACGACGACTGCACCTTGGTGCCTTCGAGCATGCCGTAGCTTATGGTGGAGTAGCGGCGCCCCGAAGCCCGGAGCTCCGAGAGCATCGCGGAGGAATTCTCGCTGAGCGGCTTTCCGCTTTCCATGACCACTATGAGCGAGTCGCCCGGCTCCATTTCGGAGAGGGCCCAGCGCACGGCGTCGCGCCCCTGCGCGGGAGCGGGGGAGGGGGCCTGCACAATCTGCAGGGTGTCGGCCATCCCGGCGTTCTTGGGCTCCAGCGGGGAGATGATGCATTTATTTGACGGACAAAGGGATACGGCCTTGAGAACATCGTCCTGCGAGATGGGGCCTATGATTACGTCGGCCCCTTCGAACATGTCGGCGCTCATTTCGCCCGTGGCCCCGATGTCGTAGGTGTGGAGGTCGATGGCGGTGAGGGAATTGCCCAGGTCGCGGGCTGCGAGCAGCACTCCGGCGTAGAAGTCGCGGCTGGGGGCGTCGGCGCTGAGGGCAGCCTTGAACGGGAGGAGCACCGCGACGGAAATCCTTTCGGGGATTTCGTTCATGTAGAACAGGGAATCGGCGTCGGGCTGCTGCGGGTGCCCATACGACCATCCTCCCGTGCCGGGGAAGAGGGCGCGGCTGTCGATGAGGGTGTCTGCCGCCGCGGGACGCAGCGCGAGGCTGTCGGGATCCTTTATGTGCGCGGGGACGCTGGCCATGTGCGCCTCGTCAAGAGGCTCGCCGGCAAGCTCGTCGGCAGGTTCTTCGGCCTGCGGGGCGGTGAGGACGTCGGGAATGAGCAGCACGTCGCCCGCCTTGAGGCCCCTGGTTTCGAGATCGAGCGCGCTGTTGGCCTCGCAGATGTCGCGGACGCTTACGCCGTAGGCCTTGCTGATGGAGAACAGCGTCTGCCTGGCGGTGACCACATGGGCGAAGAACGGCCTGCCGTCCACGAGGACCTTGTCTTTGGATATGGGTATGTCGGGCACCTGGTAGTCCTGCGCGGAGAGGGGGAGCGCAAGTGCGGAAAGCAGGAGGAATATGGCGAGTCTTTTCATAACGTGTCGCAGAATTCAAGGAGCTTGCTGCAGAAACTTTGCCAGCTCAGGCGTTCGAGTTCGGTTCGGATGTTTTCGCGGCACTTCTCCGGGAGGCCGGGGGTGTCGAAGAAGCGGCGTATCTCGGCCGCGACGGCCCCGGGTTCGGCCTTTTCGGCCACCAGCCCCGTGCCGGTGAGGGCGACGTCTTCCCTGAGGCTGCCGGTGTCGGTGACCACCATAGGCACCCCGAAACTGTAGGATACGGCCCTGACGCCGCTCTGGGTGGCGCTGCGGTAGGGGAGCACGGAGAGGTCGGCGCAGGAGAAGAAGGTTTTGACCTCCGAGTCTTTCACATAGTCGAGGAAGCAGTGGATGCGGCTCTTCGCGGGGCTCTCGTCGATGATGGCCCTGTATTCGTCGAAGCTGCCGTACGGCTCGCCGGCGACTATGAGCTGATAGTCTTCGGGGAGGGTTTCAAACGCCTTCAGGAGGATGTCGAGGCCCTTGTATTTGCGGATGAGCCCGAAGAAGAGCAGGTTCTTCATGCCCGGCCTCAGACCCAGCGCCCGTTCGGCTTCCTGCCGGGGAACGGGGTTTCCGAACTGGTTGTACACGGGATGGAAGAGCTCGGTCCTGCGGTAGCTTCCGAGGCTGTCAAGGCTGCGGGTGACGTCGCCGCTGAGGGTGACGAGGCCGCTGCATCCGCCCAGGAAATAGCGGGTGAGGGGCTTGTCGTAGAAATGCGGTTCGTGGGGGATTACGTTGTGCAGCACCCCCACTGTCTTGACTCCGTTTCCTTTGAGGATGCGGACCACGCGGCCTTCGGACGGGCCGAAGAAGGACATCCACCAGTTCACCACCACGAGCTCGGGCCCCCAGTCGAGGATGGCCCGGGCGGTGCGGCCCCAGCTGAAGGGGTTGACGCTGTCGAGCAGCCTTTCGGACTGCACGGCGGAAGCCTCGTCCCCGGGCGGCACGTACTGCGTCTTTCCGGGGAAGAGGAACGAGGGATATTGCCTGCTGAAATTGAATGCGCGTACTTCGTGCTCCTTCCCGAGCTCGGAGACCATGCGTCCTCCGAACTGGGAGATACCGCCCCTGTAGGGGTGGAGGCACGACAGGACGGCCGTCTTCATCGGAGGGGAAGGCTACTTCTTTTCGGCCTTGGTCTTGACGTATTCGGCGTTGAGGCCCGCAAGAATCTCGTCGGTGACGTCGAGGGCGGGGTCGGCCACGGCCACGGGGGCGGAAAGGATCTGGCCCTGGGTGGCGAGGATCATGGCGAAGTGCTTCTCTTCGTTGTACTGCTTGAGGTAGCTGTCGATGGCGTCGGCGAGCTGGTTCATCATAACCTGCTGCTCTTCGGCGACTTCCTGCTGCTTCTGGGCGGCATACTGCTGGAACTCGTTCTGGCGCTTCTGGAGGTTGGCGCTCTGCACTTCGGCGGTGCTGGAGGTCATGAGGCCCTTGTTGATCTTGTCCTGGAAGGCCTTGATGTCGTTCTCGAGCTTGGTGCCGCGGCGGTTGACCTCCTGGTTGATGCTGTTGATCTTGGTTTCGACCACGCTGCGGAGGTCGTTGGCCATGTCGTATTCTTCCAGAACCCTGTCGAGGTTGAAGTAAACGATGGAGCCGGCTGCCACCGAGGTGCCTGCGGCCTCTTTCTGGGATTCTTCGGCCGTTTTGGGCTGGTTGCAGGAAGCGGTGAGCATGCCCGCGAGGGCGAGTACGCTGAGAAGTAAGCTTGTGCGTTTCATATTTCTTGGTTTGTAATTGTGTGCAAAGTTATTTAATTTTACAAAAGTAGTAAAATCCGTGCGGAAATTCGTAAAAATAGTGCTAAATTTGACGACTTTTTATGAAACTCGGCTATTACATCCAAAAAGCTGCGCTCGAAGGGGATTCGCGCGTGGAGGCGCTTCTGCGGCGGCTTGAAGCCGGCGGGGCGTGCCTCTACGAAATCCACGGGGAGGGGAGCCTGCAGGGCGGAACCGACATGGCCCTGAGCTTCGGCGGCGACGGCACTTTCCTCAGCTGCGCCCGCCTGGTGTGCGAGGCGGGGCTGCCCATCCTGGGCGTGAACTTCGGCCGCATGGGCTTCCTCTCTGAAACCCGCGGAGAGGATTTCGTGGGGCCCCTCCTTTCCGGCGACTGGCGGGTGGAGGAGCGCACGATGCTGCAGGTCTCGCTCCACGGGTCCGTCCCGGAGGGCTTCTGGCCGTACGCGCTCAACGAGGCCGGGCTTCACCGCAACGGCCCCGAGATGCTGGGAATCGACGTCGAGATAGGCGACTGGCAGCTTCCCGCCTACTGGGCGGACGGCATCCTGGCCGCCACCAGCTCGGGTTCCACGGCCTATAGTCTCAGCGCCGGCGGCCCCATCTGCGCTCCCGAGGCCGACGTGATGGTAATCAGCCCCATCGCCCCGCACAACCTCAATCTCCGTCCCCTCGTCATCCCCTGGGGTTCCCGCGTCACCATGGAGGCCAGGGCCCGCGGAGGCACGGCAATGCTCACGCTCGACAACCGCAGCTATGTCATCCCCCAGGGCGGGAAGGTGGACATCTTCGCAGCCCCCTTCAATCTCAAGAGGGTCAGCATAGGCAAATCCAATTTCATCGACGCCCTGCGCAGCCGCCTTTTCTGGGGCCAGGACGTCCGCAACATTTCAGAATGATGGAAGATTTCAATAAATTACCAAACCATGTGTCCGTAATCATGGACGGCAACGGCCGCTGGGCGAAAATGCGCGGCAAGGAAAGGATTTTCGGCCACCTGGAAGGCGTCGAAAGCGTACGTGCCATCGCGCGCGAGTGCGTCGAGATGGGGATCAGGTACATTTCGGCCTTCGCCTTCTCCGAAGAGAACTGGAACCGCCCCGCCCAGGAAGTGGAAGGCCTCATGCGCATCTTCGTCGAAAACATGCTCAGGGAAGAGTCCACCATAATGAAGGACAACATCCGCTTCATGGTCCTCGGCAACCGTTCCCGCCTGAGCGACTCCCTCAACGCCATCATCGACAGGGTCATGGCCGAGTCGGCGGGCAACACCGGCTGCACCATGGTGCTGTTCATCAGCTACAGCGGAAAGTGGGACATCCAGCAGGCGGCCGACCGCATGGCAAGGGAAGGCGGCGAGAGCATAGAGCCCTACCTCGTCACCCGCATGGCCGGCATCCCCGACCCCGACCTGATAATCCGCACCTCCGGCGAAAAGCGCATCAGCAACTACATGCTCTGGCAGGCCGCCTACAGCGAATTCGTGTTCACCGACACACTTTGGCCTGATTTTAGAAAGGAGAGTTTCCACGCGGCACTCGAGGAATTCGCAACCCGTGACCGCCGTTACGGAAAAGTGAAATGACAAGAATGAAAAGACTGCTGCCCATCTTTGCCGCCCTTCTGTTTTCCTTCGCGCTTCATGCCCAGGAAGGCGGCGTGGAGGTAGATTACAACAATCCCCGGAAATACATCGTGGGTGACGTCACCGTCGACGGCAACCACTACTTCAGCGCAAACCAGATCATATCCCTCACCGGCCTGGCCAAGGGCATGGAAGTCACGATTCCCGGCGAGGAAATGTCGAACATCGTGCGCCGCCTGTGGCTGCAGCGTTACTTTGAAGACGTCTCCATCGACATCGACCACCTGAGCGAGCGCGCCGACAGCGTGTATCTGGTAATCAAAATAGTGGAACGCCCGCGCGTGTCGCGCTGGACCTTCTCGGGGGTGAAGTCGGGCGAAAAGAAAGACCTCGAAGACCGGCTCCACCTGCGCCGCGGCGGCGAGTTCTCCGACTACGTCGAAAAGACGGCCACCGACATCATCAAGCGCTTCTACGCCGAAAAGGGCTTCCTCAACTGCGAGGTGAAGGCCGAGGTGCAGAAAGACTCCGTGATCAACAACGCCATCCGGGTGAACTTCGCGGTCGACAGGGGCGTGAAGGTCAAGGTCAAGACCATCAACTTCATAGGCAACGAGCACGTAAAGGAATTCAAGCTCGCCCGGAGCATGAAGAAAACCAAGAGCAACAAGTGGTACAACCTCTTCAATTCCAAGAAGTTCGACGCCAAGGAATACCCCAACGACAAGAAGACCCTCATCGAGGCCTTCAACGAGGCCGGCTACCGCGACGCCCGCATAGTGAAAGACACGATGTACTACATCGAGCCGGGCCGCCTGGGCATCGACATCACCGTGGAGGAGGGCGACAAATACTACTTCCGCGACGTCTCCTGGACGGGCAACTCGGTGTTCACCACCGAAGCCCTCAACGATGTGCTCAGCATCAAGAAGGGCGACGTCTACGACATGGTCTCCATGCAGAAGAGGCTCGTCGGCGGGGGCAAGCAGAACGAGCTGGACGTGAGCAAGCTCTACCGCGACAACGGTTATCTGTTCTTCAACGTCACCCCGGTCGAAACCAACATCCAGAACGACTCGGTCGACGTGGAGATGCGCATCTCCGAAGGCAAGCAGGCCACCCTCAACAACATAGTCATCAACGGCAACGACCTCACCAACGAAAAGGTCGTCCGCAGGCAGATATTCACCCGCCCGGGCTACCTGTTCAGCCAGACCGACTTCGAAAGGAGCATCCGCGAAATCGCCTCCCTGGGCCAGTTCGACGCCGAGGCGGCGATGGATCCTTCGAAGGGCTGGACCATAGTGCCCAACCAGATGAACAACACCGTCGACATCATCTACAACGTGGTCGAGAAGCCCTCGAGCCAGCTCGAGCTCTCTGGAGGCTGGGGCGGCCGCACCTTCGTGGCCACCGCGGGCGTGAGCTTCAATAACTTCAGCACCCACCGCATGTTCGAGAAGGGTTCCTGGAGGCCCGTCCCGCTCGGCGACGCCCAGAACCTGGCGTTCCATTTCCAGACCAACGGCTCCTACTACACCGCGCTCAACGCCAGCTTCACCGAGCCCTGGCTGTTCGGCAAAAAGCCCACCTCGCTCAATCTGGGCGTGTACTACACCCGCCAGACCGCGTCCAATTCGTCGGGCTACTACAACTACTTCTACAACTACACGGTCGACAGGATACTCGAAATCTACGGCTTCTCGGCCTCGCTCGGCACGCGGCTGAAATGGCCCGACAACTTCTTCGTGCTCTACAACGGTCTCAGCTGGCAGAGCTACAAGCTCACCAACTGGTACCAGGGCTACTTCATGTTCCAGGACGGATTGTCGCACAACCTCAACTACCAGATGACGCTGGCGCGCAACTCCACCGACCAGCAGATATACCCGAGGTCGGGCACCGACATGTCGCTGCAGTTGCAGCTCACTCCGCCCTACTCGCTGCTGCGCAGGCACACCTACGACCCCGAAGGCAACAAGGTCGCGGTGGGGAGCTGGAAAGAAATCGACTACTCCGACTGGACCTCCGACGAGCGCTACCGCTGGATCGAATACTGGAAGGTCAAGTTCAACGCCGCCACCTACACCAAGCTCGTGGGCGACCTCGTCCTCATGACCAGGGCGCAGTTCGGCTATCTCGGCTACTACAACCGCAACTGGGGCTATTCGCCCTTCGAGTACTTCCTGGTGGGCGGCGACGGCATGAGCGGCTACAGCACCTACGGCAGCGACATCATCCCGCTCCGCGGCTACGAGAACTACTCCCTCACCCCCCAGAAGACCACGGCCTACAACTCTTCGGGCTACGCCTACGCCGGCAACGTCTACGACAAGTTCACCGTGGAGCTGCGCTACCCGGTGGTGCTGCAGCCGCAGAGCACCATCTTCGTGCTGGCCTTCCTCGAAGGCGGCAACTGCTGGGCCGACATCCGCGACTTCAATCCCTTCCAGATAAAGCGCAGCGCCGGCGTCGGCGTGCGCATCTTCCTGCCCATGATAGGGCTGCTCGGCATCGACTGGGGATACGGCTTCGACGACTCCGCAAACGGCGGCAGCCAGTTCCACTTCGTTATCGGACAACAGTTCTAGCACGATGTTTGCGAATTGAACAAAATAATGTAAATTTGCGCCCTGTTTAACAAAGACAATAATCAATCAAGAATCGATATGAAAAAATTCATCGTAGTCGCAGCTTCGCTGCTTCTTTGCGCGGCGGTCTGGGCACAGCCCAAGTTCGCCCACGTCAACTTCTCCGAGCTCGTACAGCTCATGCCCGAGGCCGACCAGGCCCGTGCAACTCTCCAGGCTTCCGGCAAGGAGGCCCAGGATACCTATCAGGGTATGATTGACGAATACAACAACAAGTACAACCAGTATGTCGAGAAGGCCAGCACCATGACCCCCGCCACCAAGGACAGCAAGGAAAAGGAACTCACCGACATCCAGGTGCGCATCCAGCAGTTCTCGCAGAGCATCCAGCAGGAGCTCGCGCAGCAGGAGCAGCAGCTCATGGCGCCCATCTACAAGAAAGCCCAGGACACCGTGAGCGAGCTCGCCAGGAAGGGCGGCTACATCTATGTGTTCGACCGCACCAGCCTGCTCTACATCGACGAGGCCCAGAGCACCGACATCACCCCCGCGGCGAGGCAGATCCTCAACATCCCCGCCGACAGGACCCTTGAAAGCCTCCAGGCGGAGCTTCAGGCCCAGGCAGCCCTCTGACCGGCAGTTATCCAACAACCACATAACATAATCTCATGAAAACAAGCGAAATCATGGCAAAACTCCAGGCAAAGCATCCTGGAGAGAGCGAGTATCTTCAGGCTGTGCAGGAGGTACTCGAAAGCATCGAAGAAGTTTACAATCAGCATCCCGAGTTCGAGAAGGCCAAAATCGTGGAGCGCATGGTGGAACCCGAGCGCATCTACACCTTCCGTGTGACCTGGGTTGACGACAAGGGCGAAATCCAGACCAACCTGGCATACCGCGTGCAGTTCAACAGCGCCATCGGCCCCTACAAGGGAGGTCTCCGCTTCCACAAGGCCGTGACGCCCAGCATGCTCAAGTTCCTCGGTTTCGAGCAGACCTTCAAGAACGCTCTCACCACCCTCCCGATGGGCGGCGGCAAGGGCGGCTCCGACTTCGACCCGGTAGGGAAGAGCGACGACGAAATCATGCGTTTCTGCCAGGCCTTCATGCTGGAGCTCTGGCGCTGCATCGGCCCCGACGAAGACGTCCCGGCAGGTGACGTGGGCGTGGGCGGCCGCGAAATCGGCTTCCTCGACGGCATGTACCGCAAGCTCGCCCGTCAGTACAACACCGGCGTTCTCACCGGCAAGGGCATGACCTGGGGCGGCTCCGTGCTGCGTCCCGAGGCTACCGGCTACGGCGCGATGTACTTCGCCGAGCTCGCCCTGCGGAAGGTCGGCAAGGACCTCGCGGGCCAGAAGATATCCCTCTCGGGCTTCGGCAACGTGGCCTGGGGCGCCGCCAAGAAGGCAAAGCAGCTCGGCGCCAAGGTGGTCGCCATCAGCGGCCCCGACGGAGTCTGCGAGATCAAAGACGGCATCACCGACGAAATGATCGACTACATGCTTGTCATGCGCGCCTCCAACCGCAACAAGGTGCAGGACATGGCCGACAAGTTCCCCGGCAAGGCGGTGTTCACTCCCGGCAAGAAGAGCTGGAGCGTTCCCGTAGACATCGCGTTCCCCTCCGCTTTCCAGAACGAGCTCAGCAAGGCCGACGCCGAAGAGCTCCGCAGGAACGGCTGCTGGGCGGTGTTCGAGATCTCCAACATGGGCTGCCAGGCCGACGCCATCCACTGGATGCAGGAGGAAGGCATGCTCTTCGCTCCCGGCAAGGCCGTCAACGCCGGCGGTGTCGCCACTTCCGGCCTTGAGATGACCCAGAATGCAGAGCATATCAGCTGGACCGCCGACGAGGTGGACCGCAACCTGCACAACATCATGACCGCAATCCACGAGCAGTGCGTGAAGTTCGGCACCCAGCCGGACGGCCACGTCGACTATGTCAAGGGCGCCAATATCGCCGGTTTCATGAAGGTTGCACAGGCCATGCTCGAACAGGGCATTATTTAGTTCATTAAGTCAATTTTATTGACTAACTTTGCAGTCGCCTTCAATGAAGGCGGCTGTTTTTTTATAGTGGCAATTAACCTGCTTTTATGTCTGAAAAGAAAATCAACGTAAAGTATTGTGTCCTCCTGCCCATAGTGCTGCTGGTCACGATCTTTCTGTGGGCAGTTCCCACATCGTTCTTCGGAATCGCCTCGCTCACCGTCGTGCAGCAGCGCGTGATCGCGCTCTTCGTGTTCGCGGCGCTCATGTGGATATTCGAAATCATCCCCAACTGGACCACCTCGCTGCTGGTCATCACCGTCCTCCTGCTCACGGTGTCCACCAAGGGAATAGGCTTTTTCTGCAATCCCGACTACGGCACTCTCATGAAGCCCGCGCGCATCATGTCCTCCATGGCCGACCCTGTGGTGATGCTGTTCCTGGGCGGTTTCGTGCTGGCCATCATGGCCGAGAGGTTCGGCCTTGACGTCACCATCGCGAGGTTCCTGCTCAAGTTCTTCGGCACCAAGCCGCAGGCGGTGCTGCTGGGTTTCCTGCTCATCATCTCGGTGTTCTCGATGTTCATGAGCAACACCGCCACCGCCGCGATGATGCTCACCCTGCTCGCCCCCGTGCTTTCCAAGCTTCCGGCCGACGACAAGGGCAAGATAGGCCTGGCCCTGTCCATCCCGGTGGCGGCCAACCTGGGCGGCATAGGCACGCCCATCGGCACCCCGCCGAACGCCACCGCAAAGGGTTATCTCGAGCAGGCCGGCATCGACGTCACCTTCGGTGAGTGGTGCGCCCACATGATTCCCTACGTCATCATAATGATTCTCCTCGCGTGGGTGCTCCTGCAGATTTTCTTCCCCTTCAAGACCAAGAAGCTCGTGCTCGAAATCCCCGCGAACACCAAAAAGAAAGACTGGAAATATTACGTGGTGTGGGTAACCTTCATCGGCACCATACTCCTCTGGGCCACCGAGCAGGTTACGGGCATCAACTCGAACATCGTGGCGTTCATTCCCCTCGCCGTATTCACGGCCACGGGGCTCTTCGGCAAGGAAGAAATAAAGGAAATCAACTGGAGCGTGCTCTGGCTGGTCGCCGGCGGCTTCGCGCTGGGTTACGCCCTGCAGGACACCGGTCTGGCGAAGGTGCTCATCGAGGCCATCCCGTTCGGCAGCATGTCGGTGGTGCTGGTGCTCGTCATCGCTGGCATTGTCTGCTACTTCCTTTCCAACTTCATCAGCAACTCCGCCACCGCCGCGCTGCTCATCCCCATCCTCATCGTGGTCGCGGAGGGCATGGCCGATCCCGCAGCGCCCAGCCATGCTTCGTTCATCGCGCTTGGCGGTCCGCAGGCCATGATCATCTTCGTCGCCACCTGCGCCTCCATAGCCATGCTGTTCCCCATTTCCACCCCGCCGAACGCCATCGCCTCCTCCACCGGCCTGGTGGAAACCAAGGACATGGCCAAGGTCGGTGCGGTCATCGGTCTGATCGGCTTCGTGCTCGGCTTCTTCTGGCTCACCAAGATTTATCCGTTCTAGGGTGGATTTTAGCGAAGCGAGGCTGATAAAAAGATTCTTCGGCAGGTAAACCTGCCTCAGAATGACATCAAACGGTCATTCTGAACGATTAACCGGTCATTCTAAACGATTATCCGTCATTCTGAACGATTAACCGGTCATTCTGAACGAAGTGAAGAATCTTTTCAGTCAGCCTCGCTTTGCTCCCGCCTTGTGAGTGCGGCAACAGAATACCTGGTGTCTCTTGCATGCGTGAATTTTTTATTATATTTGCGAGTTGGAAAAACGTAAAACCTTTTACTATTTATAATCATGAAAAAACTGATTGCAATTGCTGCTTCGCTCTGCCTGTGCCTTTCGGCCCTTGCCCAGGAAGCGACCAAGGCCGACTACGGCTACAAGCAGACCGGCTTCATGAGCACTCCCAAGGTGGGTGCCTACATCATCGGCTCCTATAAGTACAGCGACCGCGAAGGTGCCAACGGCGGTCCCGGATTCGGCCTCAGGCTCATCCGTGCCTATGTCGATGGCAGCATTTTCGGCGAGTTCAACTACCGCGTGCAGTTCCAGGCCGGAAGCGGCACTCCCCATGTGAAGGACTACTACGTCGAGTGGGCCAGGTTCAAGGAGTTCTCCGTCAAGATGGGCCAGTTCAAGAGGGCCTTCACCTTCGAGAATCCCATGAATCCCTGGGATGTGGGCGTGGGCGACTTCTCGCTGCTCGTCCAGAAGTTCGCCGGCATGGGCGACCGTCTCGGCGAGGCCAACATGGGCGGCCGTGACCAGGGTATCCAGGTGCAGGGCGACCTTTTCCCCATGGCTCAGGGCAAGTACCGTCTGGTGCATTACCAGTTGGGCGTGTACAACGGCCAGGGCATCAATCTGACCGACGCCAACAAGACCAAGGACCTTATCGGAACCATCCAGTTCCAGCCCGTAAAGGGCCTGTATGTGGGTGCTTTCGGATGGAAGGGCACATGGACCAACGCCGCCGGGACCGAGCTCAAGCGCGAGCGCGTGAGCGCCGGCTTGAAGTACGACGTGAACAACTGGACCCTGCGCGCCGAATATGCGACCGCCATAGCCGGTGAAAAGGCCGAGAGCGGCGCCTCCGACGCCCTCTATGTCACTGCGGGCATTCCCGTGGCCGACTGGCTGAAGATCTATCTCAAGTGGGACGAGTTCCGCGTGGACGGCATTGCCGACACCAGCCACGACATGTATTCGGCAGCCGCGAACTTCCGCCTGCACAAGAATCTCAACTTCCAGCTGGAATACCGCCACCACAGCGACCGCAGTCTCCCCAGCCCGAATTACAACGAAATCTGGCTCCAGACCTACATCCGCTGGTAAACTGACGCAGAAAAAACCGGGCCGCGGGGGAAGCTCCATCGCTTTCCCCGCAGCCCGTTTTTTGCATATGTCGTCACAGGATATTATATTTACGGAAATCAATACTAAAATGGACAATTTCAGATTCCGTTCCGCTGTTTTCGGGGCCCTGCTCTCATTGCTGGTTCCCGCCATGCGCGCAGAGGCAAAGAATCCGCCACTCAAGAATTCCGGTTGGATCTGCGTGCATGAGATTTTCGTGCATGACGCCGGGACCATGACCGAGACCTATACCCTCGATTTCACCTCAGGAAAGGAGTGCGTCCTTACCTGCAAATGGGTTATGCCTGCCCACCCCGCCACGTATGTGGGGCCGGACGGAACCGTCGATATCATCCCTGAACGCAGTTCGGAAAGCATCCTCCATGGCACATGGAAACTTCGCGGGAAAAAGCTCACCCTCAATCTTGAAGACGGAAGCACCAGGACCTACCTTTACCGGGACGGCAAGCTGCTCGACTCTCAGCCCTCGCCCGAAGGGATGGAATTCCTCCCGTATAACATTCAGAAATAGCCGTGCGGCTATATCAGCCCCACAAAAAAAGCTCAGCGTCTGCTGAGCTTTTGTCGGGATGAGCTGACTCGAACAGCCGACCCCTACGTCCCGAACGTAGTGCGCTACCAACTGCGCTACATCCCGAAAAGAAGCGCGGGCCGAGACCCGCGCCCTTTTATTTTACGACAACTTATTGATGTACAACTGGATACCGCTCTTGAGGTTGTTGGCCTTGTTCTTGTGGATGACGCCGATCTTCGCGAGCTTGTCGATCATTGCGTAGACCTTGGGTGCGTCTGCCTGAGCAGCGGCTTTGTCGGTTGTGGTGCGGATTGCACGGATAGCATTGCGGGTTGTCTTTGCATAATAACGGTTATGCAGCCTGCGCCTTTCGCCCTGGCGATTGGCCTTCTCAGCTGAAGCATTCTTCTTAGCTGGCTCTTTTGCGTTTGAAGCTTTTGCCATTGTATTACTTTTTTATATTTTTTCGTAGTGGGTAGGAGAATCGAACTCCTATTGCAGGAATGAAAATCCTGAGTACTAACCGTTATACGAACCCACCAATCCAAATAAGGGTTGCAAAGGTAGAAATAATTTCTGATTTGTCAAATTATTTTTCAGCTTTCTTGACTTCGTTCCATTCCCACGAGTAAAGGAGCGATTCCACCTGGCGCAGATACTGCCGCTTGTCGTACTTCGGCGCATACAGGAAGGCCTCGGCGACGATGATGTCGGTGCCGTCGGGGCTGTAGAACGACTGCGACACGAACGGCCCCGCCATGTAGTCGTTCTCCACCTCCCACCAGCCGCGCACCTGGGCGAAATCGCGTCCGTTGTACTTGACGTACTCGAGATAGGGCTGGGGCATTGTGCCTGTCGTCATGTAAGTGTTCTCGAACATTCCGGGCACGTTGGCCTTGAGGATGGCGTTGCGGTGCGACACTATCTTGTCGAGTTTCAGGGGGTCTTCGTCGGCGGGGTACCTGTAGATGAGCACCGCCTGGTTGGTGTACTGCTTTTCGTCGGCAATCCACACGAAGTCGGAAGTCTTCTTCTTGAGACTGTAGCCGATGGGGAAGTGGGGGGAGCCGCCGAAAATCTCGGATACCTGCTGGGCAAGAGCCCTTTCTTCGTAGTGCAGGGTGTTGGAAATCACCCTGTTGCGCTCGGCCTGCTCGATGTAGGAGGTAATCTTGGAACTGTTGTCCTGCAGCAGCGCGAGGGCATCTTCGGAGGTGGCCGCGGAAATGTACACCAGGCATTGCGGGGTGGCCCACTTGTCCTTTACCAGCTTCACGGCGCTTTCGCTCACCTGCGGGTTCACGTCGAAGTAGACTATGTTCCTGTGCACCTTGAACAGGTTCGCGAAGTCGCCCGGAATGATGTTCACGAGCGAGTAGAGGGGTTCCCTGATTGGAAGCCAGGGGCAGTCCGCGGCGAGGATGTCGCGCGTGGCGTTGCCGAGCGCGCCTTCCCAGTCGGCCTTGGTCATTACGACTATCACTTCACCGGCCTTGCCGCTGACGTTGGGCAGCAGCACCGCCTTGCGGTTTCCGCAGGACGAGAAGAGCGCGATCGCTGCGAGCGAGAATGCCAATAACTTTTTCATGCTATGCTTATTTTATCAATCTTCCAATGTCGTTTCCGAAGGCCAGCATCATGAGGGCCAGGAGCAGTATCATGCCCACCCACTGGGCGATTATCATGAAGCGGTCGCTGGGCTTGCGGCCCGAAATTATTTCGTAGAGGGTGAACAGGATGTGCCCGCCGTCGAGCCCCGGGATGGGGAGTAGGTTCATCACCCCGAGCATGATGCTGAGCAGGGCGATGATGTACATGAAACGGTACCAGTCCCACGCGGAGGGGAAGACCTGCCCTATGGCGATGAAACTGCCCACCGACTTGTATGCCCCGGTGCTGGGGTTGGCGAGCAGGCGCAGGTCGTCGACATAGCCCGAAATCGTCTCGCCGGTGAGGCGCAGCCCGGCCGGAATGGCCTGCAGCACGTTGTAATGCTCGTTCACCACAGAAGGGGTGTGCATGAACACTCCGATGCGTCCGGCGCTGTCCACCTGCACGTTCACCTGCACCGTGTCGGCCCCGCGGACCACGGTGGCGGGAACACTCTGGCCCGCCAGGCCCGCGAGCACGGTTCTGGAATCCTGCAGGTAGCTGACCTCCTGCCCCGCGAACGCGATGACGCGGTCGCCCCTGAGCAGGGCCCGGTTGGGGCTTCCCGCCGCCACCGAATCCACCACGAAGGGGATGGCCAGGTCGAACATGAGCTCGGAATTCAGGATTTCGTCGGTCAGGTTGCGGTCGATGTAGAGCGTGAGGGTGTCGCCGCCCCGGAGGACGGTGGCCTTGTGCACGCCCTTGCGGGCGATGTCGGCCTGAAGCATGCCGAAGTTCTGCGGCTTGTAGTCGTCAAGGGCGAGGATTTCGTCGCCCGCGCGGAACCCCATCTGCTCGGCCAGCTTGTTGGGATAGATCTTCGCCCCCTCGTTGGACACGTAGCTGTCGCCCCAGATGGCCATTATGGCGATGAACGCGATGACGGCGAAGATGAAGTTGTAGAGCACGCCGCCCGACATCACCAGCAGGCGCTGCCAGGGGTTGTGGGTGCGGAACTCCCAGGGCTGGGGCTCCTGGCCGAGGTGCTCCGTGTCCATGCTCTCGTCGATCATTCCGGCAATCTTGCAGTAGCCGCCGAGCGGCAGCCAGCCTATTCCGTATTCGGTCTCCCAGCCGGCGGCCGCGGGGACGAGCCTGGTGAACCAGCGGGAGCGCTTGGTGCTGAAGATGAACTTTTCGCCGACGTCGAAGAAAAGGAAAAACTTCTCCACCCTGATATGGAATATCTTGGCGAAGGTGTAATGCCCCAGCTCGTGGAATATAATGAGTATGGAAAGTGCAAGGATTACTTGCAGGACTTTCATCAAAACTGCCATGTCTATAGAATTTCTTCCGCCTTCGCCGCAGCTTCCTCATTCGTGGAGAAAATGCAGTCGAGCGATGGAAACTCTACAAAATCCAAGCCATTCATTCCGGCCTCGAGCACGCGGGGGATGTCGTAGAAGCCTATCCTGCCCTGCAGGTAGGCCCTGACCGCCACTTCGTCGGCCGCGTTGAGGGCGCAGGGGACGTTTCCGCCGCGCCTGAGGGCCTCGTAGGCGAGGGCCAGGCAGGGGAAGCGTTCAAGGTCGGGCTTTTCGAAGGTGAGATTCGACACTTCGGCGAAGTCAATCTTCTTGTTGCCAACCGTGATGCGGTCGGGGAAGCCGAGGGCGAAGCCTATGGGCTGGCGCATGTCGGGACAGCCGAGCTGGGCGATGACGGCCCCGTCGGCATATTCCACCATTGAGTGGATGATGCTCTCGGGGTGCACCACCACGTTTATCCTGTCGGCGGGCATGTCGAACAGCCAGCGGGCCTCCATGACCTCGAAGCCCTTGTTCATCATGGTGGCGGAGTCGATCGTCACCTTCTCGCCCATCTTCCAGTTGGGGTGGCGGAGCGCATCCCTGGCTGCAGCGGCCGCTATCCGTTCGCGCGGCCAGGTGCGGAAAGGCCCTCCGGATGCGGTGAGATGCAGTTTTACCGGCTCGTTCCCGTGTGCGGCGAGAAGGCACTGGAAGATTGCGGAATGTTCGGAATCGACAGGCAGTATGACCGCCTTGTGGGCGTACATGGCGGAGGTGACCAGGCTGCCCGCGGCGACCAGCGTCTCCTTGTTCGCCAGAGCCACGATCTTCCCGGCTTCGAGGGCCGCCAGGGTGGGCCTGAGGCCGCTGAACCCCACCATCGCCCCCACCACGATGTCGACATTGTCTGCGGAGGCAAGGGCGCAGAGGCTGTCGGTGCCGGTGAAGACCTTTATTCCCTTCGGCTGCAGGGTGAGTGCAAGATCGCTGTATTTGCTTTCGTCGCAGATGACGACGGCCCCGGCGTCGAACTCGAGCGCCTGGGCGGCAAGGAGATCGGCGTTGCTGCCGGCGGAGAGCATCTCCACTTCGAAGAGATCCCTGTGCTGCCTGATTACGTCGAGGGTCTGGGTGCCGATGGATCCGGTGGACCCCAGGATCGCGATGCGTTTCTTTTCCATTCAGAACTTGCAGTATTTTGCGGGGTCGACGGCTTCGCCGTTGTACCAGAGCTCGAAGTACAGGTGGTCTGTGCCGGTGAGGCTGCCGCTGCCGGTGTTGCCAACGAAGGCCACCGGGGTGCCGGCCGTGACTTTGTCGCCCGTCCGCTTGAGTATCTGGGCGTTGTGCTTGTAGCACGAGACTATGTTGTCGCGGTGCTGGATGACCACCGAATAGCCGGCGTCGTCGGTCCAGCCGGCAGACACCACCGTGCCGTCGAGCACCGCGCTCACCACCGACTTTGCGGGGGCGAGCACCTCCACGCCCGGATGGAGCACGAGGTCGAAGCCGACCGAGACCGTGCCCTTGAGCGGGGTGAAGAAATGCATGCCCTCGATGGGCAGCTCCCTGTTCTTGTCGGCCCCCACGCCGAATTTCTCCTCCCTTGCGACGGTGCTGCGCAGGATGGAGTCCCTGCGGGCCATCTCTTCCCTGCTGATGGCTTCGAGGTGGTGGGAGGTGTTGGAGATGATGCTGTCGCGGCCCTGCAGCGTCTCCTCGCCGGAGAGGACGCGCGAGAGGTTCTCGGCGTAGAGGGTCCAGCGGAGCATCTCGTTCTCGAGGGAGTCTATCTTGATGGCGTTGGCAATGGCGTCGCGCTTGAAATGGGCGTCGGGATAGCCCGGGACTATGTTCTTGAGGGGAGTGAGCGCAAGGATGGCGAAGAATATGCCGAAGAGCATGATGAACCCTATGACCACCGACAGGACCGCCTGCAGCCTGTTGAAGCGGATTACGCGTATCCGCTTGTGCGAAGCGTCCTCGCTGAGGGTGAGCCTGTAAAGCTTTGATTGTTTATTCGCCATATTTTCTTACATTTGCAGTTTGAATGGACAGGCTCGTCGGGATAGACTATGGCAGGGCGCGCGTGGGAGTTGCGGTGAGCGACCCCCTGGGCGTTTTTGCCTCGCCTAAGGAGACGGTGCCGTCTGCAAATATAATAGATTATCTGCAAAAATTCGCCGCGGACGAGAATGTAGTTTGCTTCGTGGTGGGCTATCCGGTCAATCTTGACGGCCGTCCGGCCGAGGCCCAGGCCGACGTGGACGTGTTCCTGAAACGGCTCCGGAAGGCTTTCCCGGGGGTTCCGGTCGAGCTCGAAGACGAAAGATTCACCACCGTGCTGGCGCACAGGGCCATGATAGACGGGGGTATGAAAAAAAGCGGGCGCAGGAAGAAGGAATCAGTGGACAGGATAAGCGCGGCCATAATTCTGCAGGGATATCTCGACAGAAAGAACAGGAAATGATAAGACCGATTTACTTGTACGGCTCGCCGGTCCTCCGCGAAGTGGCGAAGCCGGCCGACCTCTCCCGGAAAGAGGAAATACAGCAGCTCGTGGCGGATCTCTGGGAGACCCTCGCGGCTTCGGAAGGCTGCGGGCTTGCCGCTCCCCAGATAGGGGAGAGCACAAGGGTGGTCGTGGTTGACGGCGACATCATGGCCGACATCTACCCCTACCTGAAGGGCTTCAAGCGCGCCTTCGTGAATCCCGTGGTGCTGGAAAGCAGCGCCGAGACGGCAACCTACGAAGAGGGCTGCCTGAGCGTTCCCGGAATCTACTGCGACGTGGTGAGGCCCAAGACCATCCGGGTGGAATACTACGACGAAAACCTCGAAAAGAAGGAGGAGCTGTTCGACAATTTCGCAGCCCGCATGATAGAGCACGAATTCAGCCATCTCGACGGTGAACTGTTCACCGACCTGGTAGCGCCCATCCGCCGCAAGCTGGTGGCAAAAAAGTTGCAGGGAATATCCGCCGGAAAAGTAAACACCCGATACAAATCAAAACTTGCAAAATAACATGAGAGGTGATTCCCGGTTATTTGCTGAAAAGTTCAGAGTGTGACCCCATACGGACCAATGCCCGGCTTGAAGTTGATACCCAAAGGAGCATAAAAGAAAGACCCGGTTGCCTGAATCTCTCTCCAACCGGGGACACCCCGGCCCAGCTGACTGTGAACAGTCATCATTGCGAATATAAGAAGATTGTTCTTACTTCCAAAATTGTATTGTAGTTTTGTTTTTCCGGGATCAGTCACCGGATTGCGGAGGGTTTACATTCGTCTGAAGTAATTCCCGCTGACGGGGTGTCGGTAGAGGTCCACTTAACATGCAGCCTACCAGCATTTTGAGCCTTTTTTGCCGGTAGAGGTCCACGCCGTTGACAGCCTACCGACGGCAGGGGTCCCACTGGATGCAGACTCCCGGTACCGGGAAGGAATTATTTTTTGTTTTTCCGGGGATTATTCGTATATTCACACCCCAAGAAGTCGGCATTGATGGCAGTATTCCCAAATATCATGCTTGCTGACGCGCTCTCCTGTCTGTCGGGGGGGGGTGATAACAAGGTTATAATCAATAACTTACGGCATTACTGCGCGAGTCCTTCGGGATGGTCGCGTGTTTTCTTTATGTCATTCGTCCTGCCCATGTCATTCTGAGCGAAGCGAAGAATCTCGAAGCGAAGAATCCAAAAACATCATACTTATGGAACAAACAATCAAACAATTCTACGAAGCCCCCTCGACCAGAGTTTTCGAGGTGAGGCAGGAAGGCGTCATCTGCGCCAGCGTCATGGCGGACCCCATATCCGATCCTTTCTCCGGATTAGACGAAATTGTATGGTAAACCTTTAATGACGATGATTATGAAAAAGATTTACGCAATACTCGCAGCGGCAGCGGCCACTTTCGCCCTCGCTGCATCCTGCAACAAGATTGAAACGAACGAACCCGGCAGCGAGCCCGGGAACGAGCCGAACGAAACCGTGAAAGTGAACATCACCGTGGGCAGCCTCACCCCGGACACCAAGGCCGTGAAGACCGGCTGGGAAAGCGGCGACATCATCCACGTGTATCTGGACGACGATGCGGATTCCTGTATGCCCGACTTCGACCTCACCTACGACGGCACCAAGTGGAACGCATCAACCCTCAGCGCGGAGGTCATCGCCCGCCTGAAGGACGACGGCACCGGCTACCTCCGTGGCTTCTGGGAAGAAAGCAATGACTGCATGACAGAAAGTTCATGGGGCAAGGATTTGGGAGCCAAAGAAATAACTTTCCCAGGGATAGACGTTGTCGGGAGCATAGGCTCCAGCGGATGTCTGATTGCCGATTTCCACGGAATAAGCTATACCTACGACAAGGCCACAGGCACCCTTACGGCCGCCATCGGCACATGGCGTTTCGATTCCACCTTCCAGCTGGTGGTGAGCGGCCTTGACTTTGTGAAGGACAAATACACTCTGTACTCTGATTATGTCCTTAATTTAAGGAGTATTTATATCAATGATTCCGCTGTTCCCGCAGAGAAAAGCTGCTGGGTGCTATCAACTGGCAGCGGCGCGTCCTACGGCCGCATAGCAGGCACCCAGAACGCCGACGGTGTGGCCTTCGTGGGCAAATTCTCTTCCTCATCTTCCTATTCCGCAGGCGTTCCGCTCAAGTTCTATCTCATCGACAACACCACCGGTGTGACGTACGAGTTCACCAAGACCCTGGCGGCAACGCTCTCCACTCCTGATACAAAGGTC